>JAABUR0100000450.1_pt1 | contig 90034 bp, 99 predicted proteins | sample 5560091 | NCBI WGS metagenome assembly JAABUR01 (sample SAMN10711879, study PRJNA513375) | rock metagenome | isolation source: Antarctica rocks | place: Antarctica: Victoria Land, University Valley sud | reverse complement strand
GCCGTGGCCGCCGCAATCCCCGGCAGACCAAGAAGGCCCAGCCCGCCCAGCGTTGCTCCCGACGCTCCGATCATCTGCCGGCGCGTCGACGCCGACTCCTTCGCATGCTGATGGTCGATCGACTCGTTCATGCGATTCAAGGCTTCAGCCACAACAACTCCCTTCATTCGAATGCCCCATCCCTCCGCTCAACCCCCGGGCCCGCCACTCGAAGCGGTCAAGCCCGCAATTTGACGCCCAGCCGCTTACGCTGCCGCCGACACCGCCAGTCTCAGCGCGCAACACATGGGCACTGGCGGCGATTCGACGCTTCTGACCGCCAGCAACCCTCCCGCGAACGGAGAAACCCCCGCAACTTTGCGGGGGCTTCGCCCAATCGGGGCGCCGAGATTTGAACTCGGGACCTCACCGACCCGAATCATGCCCGGCCGACAGCTCCCACGTCAGGAATCGCCTGCTAACGCTGGGGTTTCGGGGTTTCGGCCCTTCGCTGGTCCCGGGTCGGAAGCCCGATTTCGGGCCGATTCAGGGGGGTTTGGGCAGTGGGAGGGCTCCACTGCCCAATGGCGGGGGCGTGAAGCGCTCGGGCGAGAACGCCGCGAGCGTCGCCGCTGCGGGTGCGTGGACCTGGGCGCCGAGCGGGCTCACCGGGTGGTGGTGCGTCGGCGGATCGTGGGCGTGCTCGACCGCCAGAACGACGATCAAGGCAACCTGCGCGAGGCTGTGGGCTCCGAGGAGGACGCGGTACCGGATGACGGGTTCGAGCATCCCCGACGACTATCTCCCGACGCGGGGCTGCGAGACATGGGCGCCGACGGCGATGCACCCTGCGCTCGCCCAAGCGACCGCTGGTGGTCGTGGCGAGTCCCGGCTTGGCCGGGGGGCAGGCATCGACCCTGGGCCTTCAGGGGCGCAACCGGCCTGCTCCTTCAGGCGCGAGTACTTGCCCGGCCTCGGAGATGACGGGTCCCGGCGTGTCCAACCCGTCGTCGATCACCGCGCCGAAGGCGGCGGGGTTGGTCAGGACGAGCCCCTGCGCGAGCGTGACCTGGTAGATCACGCCGCCAGTGGCATCGTCGGCTGTTGGGCCGTTGACGACCCGCGGCTCAGTCACGATTCCCCCTTCTCGTAGAAGCTGTCGCGCAGCGACCTCGAGCGCTCGTCATTACCGACGACGATCCGCTGTACCTGCTCCTCATCCAGCGCCACACAGCCTTTATCGGGCGCCACGGTGATCACCTTTACCGGACCACCGACCTTTCCATCCTGACTTGCGGTCTCCGTAATCACATAGACGGCGAGCGCCGTCAGTTCTTGGACGCTGCGATCCGGCTCGTAAAGCCGGTTCAGCAAGTACAGAGCGTATTGCGCAACGCCCGCGACGGCAAACCCGTAGTTGTGAAGCATCGGCGAAAAATCCGTCCCGGCCTGGAGCTGGTAGACCTTCGGATCTACGCCCCCGCCGTCCTGGGATAGCTCGAAGCCGGCGACCACGTACGCAAGGTCCGGGCGTGCCGGCGCAGCCCCGCTCATAACCATCTGGGGGGCTTGCATCGGCGGTACAGACGGAAACCATTCCTGGTACCGCTGGCGCGTCGTCTCCCTGAGCACGTTCATGACCTCAGTCACCCCGTCGACGTGCCGGTCCTGGAGGTCGCGCGTAACTTCCTGAACGAGCAGGGACCCGACCTCACCCGATCCCGCCTGGAGCGCGCCTACATGAGGCGCCAAGATGTGGGCCTTCTGCTGCGAGTCGTTCTGTGCAGTGACCCCGCGCGGATCGCCGAAGGTGCCCCGGCTGTCGGCTGCGAGAGCCAGACCGTCCGTACCGTTGAGAGCGACGAGGAGCGTCATCGGGGTCGCCCAGTATGGCTTAGCGGCGCATGGCCGCGCGCTGCGCCCTCGGCTGCCCACCTTCCGAGCGTGGACGCGAGCGACGTAGGCCCGGCCTCGTCGCTAACCCGGTCTCGCGGTGGCCGGGCGGAACGTTCCCGACTGGGTAACGCGCTACTCCGAGGCCCAGACCTTGACGAGATCGTCGGTGACCTCGACGTTGGCGCTCGCATGGCCGTCGAGCGCTGCCTTTACGATCATCTGGCGCATAGACGGCTCGATGGAGATGCTCGAGCGTCTTGAGCGCAGGCTCCTCCTCGGACGCCACGTTGACGAGACCCGTTGAGCATCCGCTTCAACGGTCCCCCGCCCGGGAGCACATGCCAATCCGCGGCGTGGTGCTCTTGGCAGAGGGCGGGGGCTTTCGTCGTTCTATTCGTGGACCTTCAGCAGCCGATGTTCGCCTCAAGGTGCTTGATGGCGCGTCCGACGGGCACCTGCACGCCGATGTAGGAGCCGTCCGAGGCGTCGGCCCCGGGGGGGAACCCGGCAATCGCTGGGGCAATGTTCTTCGCGACCCGTAGCGGCGTCGGACGGCCGCCGTAGCACCGGTCTGAGTGCGTCGTGAGGTAGCGCACGACGAAACGCACACGGGCGCCGTAGGGGAGCTGCACGAACTGGCCGAAGGTTCGCACAGCAGCTATCCGGGCGTCACGGGCTAACGGGTGCCCCGACGCTGCGGCCGGCATCGATCCGAGCACTGCTGCGATGACGACCCCGGTCAGATACGACCGCGCCGAGCACTTGGACCGTCCAGCCATCAGGGACTTGCTGCGGCAGCTCGGGCGGCGAAGTCGTGGCCGCAGGACTGGCAGACCGTCCGCCCCCGCTTGACGTGCTCCCCGCACGCCGGGCACTCGCGCCCACGTGGGCGGGTCATGAACCAAATCAGCGAGAAGAACGCGAACCCAAAGAGGCCGATGAACAGGATGATCGCCACCCCGATCCCGGTCCCGGCTTCACAGGCACCCTGGTAGGTCTTCTGTGCGCAGTTGTTGCCCGCGGCGCCACCGATGGCCCAGGCGAGGATGATCAGGGACCACACGATCAGCACCCACGTCATCTTCCGCCAGCGGGGTCGTCGCATCAGGGCCTCCTATCGGGTCGCTCAAAGGTTGGCGCGGGTCGGCGCCGCGGCGGCCAACTCCCAAGGCATCCTGGCAGGCTCAGCTTCGGGGCCTACTTCGTGGCGACCGGGGGGACGCTGCGGGCTTCGGCGCGGGCCTGGCCTTCGGCTTGGGGAGGAGGTTGGTCCCCCTGTGGCTTGGCCGCTGGTTGTTCCGGTGTTCCGCATGTTCGCACTTTCCAGGGGGCGGGCCCCCCCGCGCTACAAGCTGGCTGCTGCAAACCGGCGGGACACGTTGAGGTAGGTCGCAGCGTGAGCATCGGCCCGGTGATACCAATCGGCCAGCGGCCGATTGAAGGTAGCCCCTCGGTGCCAGCCCCGAGGCAGCGACCCCTTCTCCGCGTGCGCGTACGGCCACGCGCCGAGCAGATGGAGGCATCGACGGGCGGCAGCGAGGTCCGCGACTGTGCCGGCGCAGGTCCCGCCGTCGTCGTGCCATTCACCGTTCGCGCCATACCACCCGTGATCCTTGCGCCCGAGGAACCGGCTCATCGCTCCCAGGTCGGCGCCAGCCAGGTCGTGACGGATAGCTGCGGTCAGCATCCGCATGGGCTTGGAGAGATTCCGTTGCGTTCGTTGCGAGAACCGAGACGGCCACGTCACCGACGCGTCGGGTACGTGTAGCGGCACCCCGGTAATCGTGTGCGTTGGCGGCGCGAGTAGCTGGGCGAGCAGGTCGTCTCTAGCGGCGCGGTTGTTAACGATCGTGCGGGTCAGCTTCGAGCGCACTAGCGCCTCGTGGTAGCCCGCCTGCAGATCCTCCCAGTACCTCAGCATCGCCTCGTCGGTCTGCGGGACGGGCGGATCGATCGGCGTCGTGATCGGCAAGGCAACCTCGTGCGTGCGGAGCACGGGCGCAAGCAGCGGCGTGATTGATACGAGGTAGGACGCCACCCGCGCGGATCCTGGCACGCGGATTTCGGGCGTAGGGGGGTATCTATCTAACTCAGGTTGGCCCCGTTCGGCCGCGCGATTTCTGGTCAAGCGAGAAGCCACGAGCGGCTCCAGGAGCGGCTATCCGACCGTCAGATGCGTTCTCTGGCCCTCTTCCCTACGGCGGCCCCAGGGCGGCCCCTACGCGAACTCGTTGGGGCGCTGCCTGAGTTAGATGGATACCCCAGTTCGGGCGTTTTGGCCGAAAAACCGTGCGTGACACGCCCGAAATCATGGGTGTGTGCCAAACGCTCACTCTGAATCGCCACAAGCACACAGGCTACGCGGGCCACGGACGCTGTCGCACCTCGCCCGCTGCCGCGTGCTGGCAGGCCACTCTCAACGGTCGCTCGCGGAATCCGCTGGCATCTCGAAGCGCGGTCTGCAGGAGCTGGAGGCGGGCCACCACACCCCCCGGTTGACGACTGCGACGGCGTTAGCTCGGGCGCTCGGCCTCGACAACCCGCGCGTGCTGTTCCCGGAGCTGCTCGACGGCGAGGCGAGCTGCTCGTGATCGCCACGGTGCAGGTCGTCGGCGGGCGCGAGTTCCGCGCCGATGACCTCAACTACGAAGGCGGGCTGTGGGTCGCGACCGGCTGCTGGGTGAACCGCCACGCCGCGGGCGAGACGGTCTACGCGGAGACAACCATCGGCCTTCCGCCTTCGCGGATTCAGGAGATCCGGTGGGAACGACCGAGGCCGTCGTCGTGAGGACGACCGAGAGCATCCTGCTCGCCTCGGTCGAAGCGTTTGTCGGGAGGTACTGCGTCCTGCCTGGGGAGCACGAGCGCACCGCGGTCGCCCTGTGGGTCTTGCACACCTGGGCGTATCGCCACAACCTGCGCCAGCGTGTCGTGGCCCCGGTCGTCAAGAAAGCCGACGAGCTGCTCGCCGAGCGGGAGCAGTACCCGCTACCGGCCGGCCTATCACCGCACAAGCTGCGCCACTGCTTTGCATCGGTGCTCGTCGCCCTGGGCAACGACCCGGCCTACGTGATGGGCCAGCTCGGCCACACCGACCCGGTGTTCACCCTGCGCGTCTACACGCACATGATGCGCCGCGACGGCGGAGAGCGCGACGCCCTACGCGCCCTCGTCCACGGCGCCGATTGGGCAGCGAATGGGCAGCCGGACCCGATCCATTGGGCAGTGAATGGGCAGTGGGCGGCCGGACGACCCGTCGCCACACCCGCTGAGAGCGCCGCCTGAGCGACAAAAACCCCCGCGCTAGCGGGGGTTTCCATCAATCGGGGCGCCGAGATTTGAACTCGGGACCTCACCGACCCGAACGGTGCGCGCTACCAGGCTGCGCCACGCCCCGATGGGCGAGCAGTAAACCAGACGTCCGGCGGCGGCCGGGGGGTCAGCGCGACAGCAGCCCGCCGGCGCGGGGAGCGATCGCGCCAGCCGCTCCGCCCGTTGGGTCGCGGGTTCCGTTGCCCAAGCCGGGAGGCAGCGCGATCGACGGCCCATTGGCGCCCGGGACCGAGGAGGACGGGGCGGGCGAGGGGCCCGGAGCCGAGGGGTGGACGGCCGGGGTGGAGGAGCCGCCGCTGCCCACGGGCGCCGGGACGGCGGGCAGGGCGGGAACCGCGACCGGCGGGAGAGCGGCGGGCGGAAGGCCCGACGGCGCGCTGGAGGCGGGAGCACCCGGACGATCGGTGGCGGGACGGTGGGCGGCCGACTGCGTCGCCCGGTGGCCGGCGGCTCCGCCCGGCGCCGCAGAGCCCGGTCGGCCGACGTCCGCACCCGCGCCCCCTCGTTGCCTGGCCGGGCTCACCGCCGATTGGGGCCCTCGCTTCGCCGGCGCCGACGCGATGGCCCCCCCAGGCGCGCCGGGAACAGCAAGACCTCCGGCGCGGCCGGCGATCGCCGCCGTCCCGGGCGGAGGTAGGAGGGCCTTGATCGAGCGCGAGCCAGCCGGGTGGTGACTCGGCTGGGCACTGAGTCCGGCGCCCACGCTGCTCACGGCCAGCGCACCGGCGGTGGCCAGGCCCGCGGCCGGTCCGGCGAGCATCTCGGACAGGCCAGGAGCGGCATGGGCGACCCCCAACGGCAACGATCCGGGAGATCCGCCAGCACGGGAGGCGTCGGCGCCTGGGCGCGCCGCTCGCAGCGCGAGCAGCAGGGGCCACGGAGCTCACGCGGCCACCCGGTCGCGGATCCGCAGGACACCCAGCTCAGCGGCAAGACCGGCGTGGTAGGCGTGCCGCCGGCAGGGCCCGCACCAGGCGAGGTGGCGGCTCAGCCGCCGGACCTCGCGGACCCCAAGCTCCAGGCCGTCCTGCGTCTCGGCAAGGAGGGCCTGCATCCGGCGACAGCGCCGTCCAGAGTCCAGCTCGGCGTACTCCTGGAACAGGCGCCGACGGCCGCGGAACAGTGGCGAGGTGTGCCGGGTCGTCGGGGCCGCCGGAGTCTTCTCCGTGAAAGGGAACCTCGTTGGTGCGGGAGCTGCGCCGGAAGTGGTCGATGCAGGCGTTGCGGGCGATCTCGTAGACCCAGGGCCGGAAGGCGATGGGTCGATCGGTCTGGCCCATGCGCCGAAGCGCGGAGAGGAAGACCTCCTGGGTGACGTCCTCGGCCCGGCCGTGATCGCGCACCATCCCGCGGACGAACGCCGCTATGCGGCGGTGATAGCGCGCGTAGAGCTCCTCGAAGGCGTGCTCGTCGCCCGCCCGCACGGCAGCGACCAGCGCATCGTCGTCCCGGTCGGAGCGCCGGGGCTCCGGCCTGACCAGGACGAGCCGGTTCACCGCACCCTCTCCACTGCTGCCACATCCGTGGGCATCGACGCAAAGCATCGCACGTATCCGCGCGTGCGGGAGATTATCGTGATCATGGCCCTCGAGCTTCGAGGACCTCGGATCGGATCAGCCATGTGACAGGGTGGGCACCACAGGCCATGGTCCCGCTGGCGACGATCATTGACTTCCTGAACGCCGAGCTCGAGATCGACGGCTTCGAGGATCATTGCCCCAACGGCCTCCAGGTACCGTCTGACCGGCCGGTGAGCACGGTGGCCACCGGGGTCAGCGCGAGCCTCGAGCTCATCGAGCGCGCCCGCGATGCCGGCGCCGAGCTCGTCCTTGCCCACCATGGCCTGTTCTGGGACTTTCATTCGCGCGCGCTGACGCCGGGCCTGGCGCGCCGGTTGAGCGTCCTCCTCGGAGAGGGAATCGCGCTGGCCGGGTATCACCTCCCGCTCGACGCCCATCCGCAACTGGGCAACAACGCGCTCCTCGCCGACGGGCTGGGCCTGCGGGAGCGCGGGCCCTTCGGGGTGCACCGGGGCCGCGCGCTCGGCGTCGTCGGGAGGCTGCCCGGCGCGGGCCTCAACGCCCGCGGACTCGTCGCGCAGATCGAGGGTCTGACCGGACGGGAGGCCCTGTGGCTCGACTGCGGCCCCGACACCGTCGAGACGCTCGGCATCGTGTCGGGCGCCGCCGCCTCGGATTTCCGGGCAGCGATCGCCTCCGGGCTCGACGCCTTCCTGACCGGCGAGCCAGCCGAGCACGTCACCGCGGAGGCGCGTGAGGCCGGCGTGCACTTCATTGCCGCCGGGCACCACGCCACCGAGACCTTCGGGGTCCGCGCGCTGGGAGACCTCCTGGCCCAGCGCTTCGACGTGGGCCACGTGCACATCGACGTCCCCAACCCGATCTGAGCCGACAGGCCGCCCGATTGCGAGCGTCGCCGGCAGTACCTGGCGCCTCGGCCGCACTCCGTCGGCCCCGCCCGGTACTGTGCAGGGATGTAACGTCGTCGACCTGGGGAGGACGCACATGGCCAACCACCTGACGCCCACCGAGCTCGCCCGCGAGGCGGGACTCGACCGAGACGAGGTCATCCAGAAGTGCCTCGCGTGGGGCGTCCCGATCTTCCAGGGCCGAATCGACAAGACCCTCTTCCTCTCCAACCTGCGGCTCGCTCCCGAGCCCGAGCCGGCTCGAGCCTGAACCTGGGGCGCTCGGGCTCCGGGGCGCCCCCTCGCGGCCTGCCGGCCGGCCCGAGCTAGGACCCGGCGCGCTCGGCGCGCGGCGCCTCGGCCGGCGCTCCCCGGGAGCCGGCGGCCCCGGTCTGACGCAGCAGCGCCCCGGTGGTCTGCTCGAGGATCTTGCGCCAGGTTCCGACCCCCTCGGGCTCCTCGTCGAAGTGGCGCACCACCTTGCGCACCCGCGTGGCGGAGATCTCGATCCCGTGGCGGGCGCAGACCTCGTGGAAGCGCTCGTACTCCGTGGCCAGCTTGAGGGTGACGGTCTCAAAGCCGTGGCGGGCGATCTCCACGCGGGAGGAGAAGTTCATGACGCTGGTCTGGAACATCAGCTCGTCGTCGGCCTCGGGCTCGATGAGGACGATGTCCACCCCCGGGTAGCGCGACTCCCAATCGCGGGCGACCTCATGCAGGCGCTGGTAGGCCAGCAGCTTGAACGTCTGATAGCCGATCTGGGGGAAGCCCATGTCCGAGACTCGGCGCTCGCGCGAGCCCAACAGCGTGGGCACGCGCACCGAGAAGTCGTTGACGAAGGGCACGAGCGGGTTGACGACGACGATGAACTTCGCCCCCGCCTCCACGGCGATGTCGATGTTGGTCGTGGAAACGATGCCGCCGTCGACGAGCTCGCGCTCCTTCACCCTCACCGGCTTGTAGACCATGGGGAGGGCGGTGGAGGCCCGAACGGCGGTGGAGATGGGCACGTCGTCCCAGTCTTGGGCGCCAAAGACGATGCGCTCGCAGGTGTCCAGATCGGTGGCGGCCAGGTAGAGCTCGGCCTCGAGTAGGCGGAAGTCGTCGCTACGGTCGGGGTCGGACAGGACGGTGCGCATGTACTGCTCGATCCCCGCCCCGGTGTAGATCCCCGAGGGCAGTGCCTCGGCCAGTCCAAAGGCGATGTCCATGGCCGAGATCTGTCCCAGCTGGCCGGCCACGCTGCGCAGGAGGCCAGCCAGGCGAAGCGGCAGCATGGCCGCCTTCTGCACGGCCTCGCCGAAGTTGGGACGCAGCAGTGTCCCCAGGTCGATGTCGCGAAACGGAGTCGGGACCTGCTGGTTGACGACCCGCATCATCTCCTCGGGGGTCACGCCGTTGGCGGCCAGGGACGCGACGAAGGACCCGGCGCTGGTGCCGACGTAGACGTCGAACTGGTTGATCGTCCGGTTGACCGAGAGCAGGTCGATCGCTCTCAGGGCACCGATCTCGTAGACGCCTCCGGTGAAGCCGCCGCCACCCAGGACCAGCGCGGTCTTCGAGCGCCGGACGCGCCGCCCCGAGGCTCGCTCTCCGGCGCGGCTGCGGGCGCCGCCCGGAAGCTTGACCACCTTGCCCATGGCGACGCCCAGTCTACCGCCCGGTGGGCAAAGGTGACGCGTCCGTCAGCGTTCAACGGGTGGGCGGGCCAGTGCGGCGGGCCGGGACCGCAGCTTCACGGTCCCCGGGGAGCGACGGGCCGTCGCACCGCAGCTTCACGGGCCCCGGGGGGTTGAAGGCGATTGTGGCCACCCGAGTCTGGAAGACTGTCGCGGCGTGACTCGCCGGTGCCCCCGCTGCCCTGCCCTCGTAGGCGTGGTGGCCACGCTTCTCGTGCCGGCGGTCACGGTACCCGCGCCGGCGGAAGCATCGGCCCTGTCCGGGCGCCTGGCGCGCGAGCTCGCCTCCGGCGGGGGCGCCACGAGCGCCCTGGCCGTCGACCTCACCACCGGCCGGACGCTGCTCAGCGTGGCCCCGGACGTCGCCCGCTCCCCGGCATCGGTGGAGAAGCTGTACACGATGTCGACGGCGCTGAAGCGCTTCGGCCTGCGCGGCACGCTGCCGACCACAGCGCTCAGCGACGCGGTCATCGCGCCCGACGGGACGCTCGCCGGCGACCTCTACCTCCGCGGCGGCGGGGACCCGACGTTTGGCGATCAGAGCTTCGACCGCGCCAACTACGGGACGGGAGCGACAGTCCAGGCCCTTGTCCGCCGGCTCCGGACGGCCGGGCTGCGCCGGGTTTTCGGGCGGGTGGTGGGCGACGAGAGCCTGTTCGACTCCCTGCGCGGAACGATCGACTCCCGCTTCGGCGTAGATCCCTACATCGGCCCGCTCAGCGCGGCGGACTTCGACCGCGGGCTGGCCGACCCCAACGGCAACAGCTTCCAGGCGCGACCACCGCTGTTCGCCGCCGACGCGCTGCGCACGGCTCTGGAGAGAGCTGGGATCCGCGTGACGGGAAGCAGCTCAGCCGGGCCCACCCCGCCCGGGGCCACCCCGCTGGGCTCGGTCTCCTCCCCTCCCATGTCCACCATCGCCGGGCTCACCCTGCGTCCCTCGGACAACTTCATGGCCGAGATGACGCTCAAGGATCTCGGGGCCCGCTTCGGCGGGGCCGGCTCGACGGCGGCCGGTGCTGCCGTTGTCGGTCACCAGCTGCACGGCTTCGGGATCTCGGCCCGGGTCCTCGACGGCTCGGGCCTCACCCGCGCGGACCACACGTCGCCCAGGGCGCTGATCGGGCTGTTGGGAGCGGTGCGCGTCGACCCCATCGGCCGGACGCTGCGGGCCGCCCTGCCGGCGGCCGGACGGACAGGCACGCTCGCGCACCGCATGGTTGGAACGGCGGCCGACGGGCGCTGCCAGGCCAAGACAGGGACACTGAGCGACGTCTCGACCCTGGCCGGCTATTGCCGCGGCGCCCGCAGCGGCGACGACATCGCCTTCGCCCTGCTGTTCAACCACTGCGACCCCTCCAGCGCCCACGATGCGCAGGACGCGGTGGTCGAAGATCTGGCCCGCTCGAGCTGAGGGCGGTGGGCCCCGGAGGGCCCGATGTTGAGCAGGTGGTCGCCCGCGACACCGACATCAGACGTCCCCTTCACCGCGCAGCAGCGTCTCCAGGCCGGGCTCGTCGACGACGGCCACCCCCAGGCGCGCGGCCTTCTCGAGCTTGGTACCGGGACTCTCCCCGGCCACCAGGTAGTCGGTGTTGCGTGATACCGAGCTGGTGACGCGCCCGCCGGCCGCGAGAATGCGCTCGGTGGCCTGCTCGCGCGTCAGCCCGGGCAGCGCGCCGGTGAGCACGAGCGTCCGCCCGGCGAGCGGTCCGTCGGCGGCCGGGCGGCCCTCCTGGGCCAGCGCCAGCCCAGCCGTGCGGAGGCGCTCGATCAGCCGCTGCACGCCAGGGTCGGCGAGCTCGGCCACGATCACCGCCGCCACCTTGGGGCCGATGCCCGGCGTGGTGGCCACCTCCGCCTCATCGGCCGCGGCGAGAGCATCGACCGAGCCAAAGCGCCCGGCCAGATTGCGCGCCGTGACCTCGCCGATCTCGGCCAGCCCCAGGCCAAAGAGCAGCCGGGCGAAGGGACGGGCGCGCGAGGCATCGATGGCGGCGATGAGGTTGGCGGCCGACGTCTGCTGGAAGCCATCGAGCTCGGCCACCCGCTCGGCCTCGAGGCTGTAGAGGTCGGCCGCGTCGCCGATGACGCCCTGCTCGAGGAAGCGGGCCGCCTGCTTCTCGCCAAGTCCCTCTATGTCCATCGCTCCACGCGAGACGAAGTGCTTGACCTGCTGGAAGAGCTGGCCGGGACACGACGCCCGGTTGGGACAGACGGTGAACACCGACCCGGCCGGCTTGATCGTCGCCGTGGCGCACGAGGGACAGCGTGATGGAGGCGCGGGTGGCGGCTGGCGGTCGGGGCGCTGGGCGGCGTGCGGGGCGGGTGATACAACCTGGGGTATGACGTCGCCGGCCCGAGTGACGATCACCTCATCGCCTGGTCTGACGTCCTTGCGAAGGAGATCCTCCTCGTTGTGGAGGGTGGCCAGCTTCACCGTGACCCCCCCGACACCGACGGGCTCGAGCGCGGCGAAGGGATGCAGCGCCCCGATGCGCCCAACATTCCAGAGCACCTCGCGCAGGAGGGTGACGGCGGTGGTGGGCGCAAACTTCCAGGCGATCTGACTGCGCGGATCACGACCGACGACTCCGAGGCGGAAGGCGAGCTCGGCGTCATCGACCTTGACCACCACGCCATCGATCTCGTAGTCCAGTTCGGTGCGACGCTCCTCCCACCACCGGCAGCGAGCGATGACCGTCTCGATGTCACCCTCCGCATGGCACCGGACGTCGGGGTTGACCCGGAAGCCGTGGTCGGAGAGCCAGCTCAGTGCGTCGGAGTGTCGCGCGAAGGGCTCGATGCCCTCCAGTGCGCCCACGCCGTAGCACCACAGCGACAGCGGCCGGGACGCGGTCACCGCCGGGTCGAGCTGGCGCAGGGATCCGGCGGCCGAGTTGCGCGGATTCATGAAGGTCGACTGCCCGGCCGCTGCCCGCTGCTCGTTGAGCGCCGCAAAGGCGCGAACCGGCAGGTAGACCTCCCCCCGAACCTCCAGCACCCGGGGGGCGCCGTCGACGTGTAGCGGCACCGCCCGGATCGTGCGCAGGTTTGCCGTGACGTCCTCCCCCACCTCACCGTCCCCGCGTGTGGCGCCCCGCACAAGCCGACCTTCGCGGTAGAGCAGGGAGATGGCCAGGCCGTCGATCTTGGGCTCGGACACGAAGCTGAAGTCGGGATCATGCAACCCCTCGCGGGCCAGATGGCCTCGCATGCGGGTGACCCAGGCGCGCAACTGCACTTCGGAGCGCGCATTGGCCAACGAGAGCATGGGCAGCACGTGGCGCACCGGCGCGAAGCGCTCGGAGGCACGACCGCCGACCCTCTGGGTCGGCGAGTCGGCGGTGACGAGCTCTGGGTGGCCGGCCTCCAGCTCGCGCAGCTCCCGAATGAGCGCGTCGTAGACGTCATCGGAGATTGAGGGATCGTCGAGGACGTAGTAGCGATGATCGTGCCCAGCGATCTCCGTGCGCAGCTCGGCCAGCCGCCGCTGCGGATCGGCGACGCTCACGCCGGAGGCGACGGGGCGGGCGCCAACAGCCGCCCCAGGTCGTACTCGGCCAGGGCCTCCAGGCCCTGGTGGTCGGTCAGGTCGAAGTGGATCGGGGTCACCGCGATGCGCCCCCCGGCAACGGCCGACACGTCGGTGCCCGACTCGTCCTCGAACCCGGGACTCGTCCCGTAGACGCGGTAGCGCCGGCGCCCGTCTGCCTCAGTGCTCTCCAGCACCAGCTCATCACCGTAGATGCGCTTGCCGATCCGGCAGAGCGCGACGCCGTCGGGGACACCATCGGGCACGTTGATGTTCAGCAGGGTGCCCGCCCGCAGCGGGACGTCTCCCAACCCCGCTACCACGCGGGCGGCGAAGGCGGCCGAGCGGCTGAAGTCGAAGCGCTCGACCAACCGGAAGTCGAGCTCGCGCGCGACCGATTGCTGGGAGACGGCGATCCCGGGCAGGCCCAGGACGATGGCCTCGAAGGCGGCGGCCACCGTGCCTGAGTAGGAGATGTCGTCGCCCACGTTGGCCCCATGGTTGATGCCCGAGACGACGAGGTCGGGGCGGAACCCGTCGACGACGCCGAGCCAGCCGCAGCGAACGCAGTCCACCGGGGTCCCGTCGGTTGCGTAGCCGACGGTGCCATCGTCGAAGGTCACCTCCTCGACACCGAGGGAGCGCCGGGTGGTGATCGAGCGCGCGGTGGCCGAGCGGTTCTCATCGGGAGCGATGACCTCGAGCTGGATGTCGGGGATCTCCAGCAGGGCACGACGCAGGGCCTGCAGACCCGCCGCGTGGATGCCGTCATCGTTGGTGAGCAGGACCCGGACCAAGTCAACGATCGTAGAGCCCGCGTCGCGGGCGACGTGACGGGCTCATGAAGCGCTGGGCGTCGTCGGAGAAGCCGGCGCGCGGTCGTAGCGCACAGCCGCGAGCGCCAGCCCGTGGGCGGGGGCGGTCACGCCGGCGGCTGTGCGCGGCGCACCCTCCAGCAACCGGCCGAAGTCGCGCGGATCCCGGCGCCCCGCGGCCGCCTCGATCATGGTGCCGACCAGGATGCGGTTCATCCGACGCATGAAGCTGTCGGCCTCGATCCAGAAGCGCAGCTCGTCCCCGTGCTCCACCCAGCGCGCATCGACAACATCGCGCTCTAAGCGCACGTGGGTGGTCTCGGTGGGCGTGAAGGCAGTGAAATCGTGGGTGCCGGGCAGCGCCCGAGCGCAGACCTCCAGGGCGGCGCGGTCCAGGTGCCAGGGCCAGTGGAGCACGCGCCCGACGTCGACGGCCGGTCGGCTCGGACGGACCAGGAGCCGGTAGCAGTAGGTGCGCGAGCGCGCGTGACGCCGGGCGTCGAAGCCGTCGGGGGCCGGCCCGGACGCGACCACGGCGACGTCGGCGGGCAGAACGGCGTTGAGCCGCCGGGCGTCGGCACAGGATCCGGGATGGGAGGCCACCTGGGCCCACGCGTGCACGCCCCGATCGGTGCGCCCGGCCACCGTGAGCGTCGTGGGCGCCCGTCGCACCACGGCCAGCGCGCGCTCCAGCTCGCCCTGCACGGTTCGCTCACCCGGCTGCCGGGCCCAGCCGGCGAACCGGGCACCGTCGTACTCGATCAACAGCCGCGCGGTCACGCCACCGCTGCGCGCGCCCGGTGCGGGCGTCAGACCAGCTCGAGCAGCACCATCTCCGTCTGGTCGGAGCGGCGCGGGCCGAGCTTGAGGATGCGGGTGTAGCCCCCGGGACGGTCGGCGTAGCGCGGCGCGACCTCCTCGAAGAGCTTGTGCACGATGGCCTTGCGATCGGCGCCGTGGCCGGCAAGCTGTGCGTAAGCCTGCCGACGCGCATGGAGGTCACCGCGCTTGGCCAGCGTGATCAGCTTCTCCAGCTCGGGCCGGGCCGCCTTGGCCTTGGCCTGTGACGTGCGGATGCGCTCGTGGTCGATCACCTCCTTGCACAGGTTCGCGAGCAACGCCTTGCGATGCGCGCTGTCGCGCGAGAGCTTGTGGCGGGTCTTCTGGTGGCGCATGGCTTTCAGTCGTTGGAGAAACGGGCAGGGGCCGGCCGGGTCAGTCGTCGCGGAGCGCCAGGCCACGCCCCGACAGGGTCTCGATGACCTCGTCGATCGACTTCTTGCCGAAGTTGGGGATCGCGTTGAGCTCGGCCTCGCTCTTGGAGACCAGATCGCCCACCGTCTGGATCCCGGCCCGCTTCAGGCAGTTGTAGGAGCGCACGCCAAGCTCCAGCTCCTCGATGAGGATGTCGTCCATGGCCGACCCGGCGCGCTGCGGGGTGGCGCCGGCCAGCGCCGGCCCGGTGCCCCCTGGATTCAACACCCCGCCGGGACCGGCCCGCAGCTCCTCGATGCGGTCGGCGTCGGTGAAGATGGCCAGGGAGGAGATCAGGATCTCGGCCGCCTCGCGCAGTGCGTCCTGAGGCTCGATCGACCCGTCGGTCTCGATGTCGAGCGTCAGGCGGTCGTAGTCGGTGCGCTGACCGACACGCGCACCCTCCACGGCATACGCCACGCGACGCACGGGCGAGAAGATCGAGTCGATCGGGATGACGCCGATGGGCTGGTCGGGCGACTTGTTCTCCTCCGCGGGGCGGTATCCGCGTCCGCGCCCGACGGTCAGGTAGAGCTCCAGCCGGGTCTTCTTGTCCAGCGTGGCGATGTGGGCCTCGGGGTTGAGTATCTCGACACCCGCCGGCAGGTCGATGTCATTTGCCGTGATGTCGCCGGGGCCGGTGACGACCAGCGGCGCCTCGATCTCGGTGGCGTCGGAGTGCATCCGGCAGACGATGCCCTTGAGGTTGAGGATGATGTCGGTGACGTCCTCCTGGACGCCCCTGACGGTGGAGAACTCGTGGGCCACACCTTCGATGCGAACGCTCGTCACCGCCGCGCCGGCCAGCGAGGAGAGCAGCACCCGCCGCAGCGAGTTGCCGAACGTGTAGCCGAAGCCACGATCCAGCGGCTCGATGACGAACGAGCCGCGGTTCTCGTCGATGGTCTCAGAGGTGATCCGGGGGACTTGGAAGTCGAGCATCACGGTCCTAACGTCTGGGGGGTGTCAGCGCGTCCGCCGACGGAGGGCGGTGCGGTCCGGGCGCGCCGGGGGTGTGAGCCACCCGGCGTGGTGGCGCTACTTCGAGTACAGCTCGACGATGAGCTGCTCCTGCACCGGCGCGGCGATCTCACGGCGCTCCGGCCGGCGCAGCACCTTCGCCGTCAGTCCGTCGTGGTCGGCCTGCAGCCACGGCGGGATCTGTCCGGTGAGCTCGGTGGCCTCGCCGATGACCTGCGACGCACCGGTCCCCGCCTTGACGGCGATCACGTCGCCGTCGCGCACCTGATAGCTGGGGATGTCGACCCGGCGGCCGTTGACGGTCCAGTGGCCGTGGCGGATGAGCTGGCGGCCCTGGCGCCGGGAAGCGGCGAAGCCCAGGCGGACGAGCACGTTGTCCAGCCGGCACTCGAGCATGCGCAGCAGGTTCTCGCCGGTGATCCCCGGCTGGCGGCTGGCCTTGTGGTAGTAAATCCGGAACTGCTTCTCCTGGACGCCGTAGTAGCGGCGCGCCTTCTGCTTCTCACGCAGCTGAACGCGGTACTCGCTCTGCTTCTGGCGGCCGCGACCATGCTCGCCGGGCGGGTAGGCGCGGCGGTCGACGCCGCACTTGTCGGTGAGACAGCGCTCGCCCTTGAGAAAGAGCTTCTGACCCTCACGGCGGCACTGCTTGCACTGGGGAGAGGTATCGCGAGCCATGGCCGGAGTCCTAGACGCGCCGCCGCTTGCGCGGGCGGCAGCCGTTGTGAGCCTGCGGAGTGACGTCGCGCACCCCGGTGACCTCCAGCCCAGCGGCCTGGAGGGAGCGAACCGCTGTCTCGCGACCGGAGCCCGGGCCCTTGACGAAGACCTCGACCTTCTGCAGGCCCTGCTCCATGCCCTTCCGCGCTGCCGCGTCGGCGGTGACCTGGGCGGCGAAGGGGGTTGACTTGCGCGAGCCCTTGAAGCCAGCGCCGCCGGCCGACTCCCACGCCAGCACGTTTCCCTCGCGATCGGTGAGCGAGACGATCGTGTTGTTGAACGAGGTCTTGATGTGGGCCTGGCCCACCGGGATGTTCTTGCGGGGCTTGCGACGGCCGCGCTGGGGACGCTTGGGCGCGGGCATCGGCTACTTCTTCCCCGCCTTCTTCTTGCCGGCGATCTGCATGCGGCGCGGACCCTTGCGGGCGCGGGCATTGGTCTTGGTGCGCTGACCGCGCACGGGCAGGCCGCGGCGGTGACGCACCCCCCGGTAGCAGCCGATCTCCATCAGGCGCTTGACGTTCTGGGAGCGCTCGCGGCGCAGGTCGCCCTCGACGGTGAGGGCGTCGACGCCCTCACGCAGGCGGACGACCTCCTGCTCGGTCAGATCGCGCACGTAGGTGTCCGGCGAGATCCCGATCTCGGCGAGCAGCTCGTTGGACGTCGACCGCCCGATCCCGTAGATGTAGGTGAGCCCGACCTCGACGCGCTTGTTGAGGGGCACGTTGACCCCGGCGATGCGTGCCATACCGAACCTAGCCCTGGCGCTGCTTGTGCCGGGGGTTGGAGCAGATGATCAGGACCGCGCCGTGGCGACGGATGACCTTGCACTTCTCGCACATCGGCTTGACCGACGGTCGTACCTTCATGGGTCCTCTCGGCTGTGGTCCGGACGACGTGGCTCTGGCCGCCGGTACGGCGGCCGCTACCAGTCGCGGAGATCGGGCTGATCGTGCCCCGACGCGGGCGCGACGAGCGATCGTAGCAGGGGATTGGGTCCAGGAGTCGACGATCGTCCGGGCGAGCCGAGGGCCGCGGCGCCGAGCCCCTGATCACCCCGTCGCCGCCCGTCAGGCCGCCGCCCGGCGCCCCGTCTCGTGCCAGGGCGTGCAGATTCGCGGACCGTCCGCGGTCACGGCCACGGTGAACTCGAAGTGGGCGGCCAAGGAGCCGTCCTGCGCGTAGATGGCCCAGCCGTCGTCGCCCATCCGCACGGCGTGTCGCCCGGCGGTGACCATGGGCTCGACAGCCAGCACCATGCCCTCCTCCAAGCGCGGGCCGCGCCCGGGCGGCCCGAAGTTGGGGATCTGGGGATCCTCGTGCATGTCGCGGCCGATCCCGTGGCCGACCAGCGAGCGGACCACGGAGAGCCCCTCGGCCTCGACGGTCTCCTGGACGGCATGGGAGACGTCGCCCAAGCGGTTGCCGGGACGACAGTGCGCCACGGCCGCGAACAGCGAGCGCTCGGTGACGTCCAGCAGCCGGCGCGCCACCGGGGAGACCGGGCCCACGGCGAAGGTGCGGGCCGCGTCGGCCACCCAACCGTCGAGCACGACGCCCACATCCACCGAGAGCACGTCGCCGTGCCCGAGGGCGTAGCGCCCGGGAATTCCGTGAACGACCATGGAGTTCGGTGAGGTGCACAGCGATCCGGGGAAGCCCCGGTAGCCCTTGAACGCGGGCTCGGCTCCCTGCGAGCGGATGAACCGCTCGGCCGCGGCGTCGAGCTCGCCGGTGCTCACCCCCGCCCGGACCTTGGACTCGACGAGCTCCAATGTGCGCACTAGGATGGCGCCCGCGGCCGCCATCCGGTCGATCTCCTCGGGATTCTTCTTGATGATCACCCGGGCCTCAGAGCTCCTCCTCGAGGCGCAGCGTGGCCAGCGTTGCCCGAATGCGGTCCTGAACCTCCGATGCCGATCGACTGCCGTCGAAGCGGCGCAGGAGCCCTGAGCCTTCGTAGAAGTCGATCAACGGGGAGGTCTGGCTACGGTAGGTCTCGAGACGGTCGCGCACCACGTCGGGCTTGTCGTCGCCGCGCTGGACCAGCTCGGAGCCGTCGACGTCGCAGCGGCCCTCGTGCTTGGGCGGGTCGAAGTGGACGTTGTAGACCTTGCCCGACTTCTTGGAGAAGCGGCGGCCGGCGATGCGCTTGAGGACCACCTCGTCGTCGACTTCGATCAGCAGCACGGCCGAGAGGTGCCGATCGTGCTCGCGGAGATGGGTCTCCAGAGACTCGGCTTGGGGAACGGTCCGCGGGAAGCCGTCGAGGATGAAGCCCTCGGCCGCGTCCGCCCCCTCCAGGCGCTCAATGACGATTCCGATGGTGATGTCGTCGGGGATCAGCTCGCCACGCTCCATGATCGGGGCGGCCTGGCGGCCGAGCTCGGTGCCCTCGTCGACCGCCTGGCGGAAGACGTCTCCGGTCGACAGGTAGGTCAGCTCGAAGTCGGAGACCAGACGCTGGGCCTGGGTCCCCTTCCCGGCTCCGGGGGGGCCAAGCATGATGAGGTTGAGTGGCGAGGGCACCATTGACTCTCCCGTGGGACCGCCGGCTCGGGCACCGGCGCGACGCGGCGGCAGCGGCCGTGTCCGGACGGACTATTTCAGGAAGCCCTCGTAGTTGCGCATCATGAGCTGGGCCTCGAGCTGCTTCATGGTGTCCAGAGCCACCCCGACCACGATGAGCAGCGACGTGCCGCCGATGGCCAGGTTGGCGCTGGTCTGGTTGATGAGAAGGGTCGGCAGGGCAGCCACGGCAGCCAGGTAGAGCGCCCCCGGGAAGGTGAGCCGAGCCAGGATCCGGTCGAGGAACTCGGCCGTCGGCCGACCCGGCCGTACGCCGGGAATGAAACCCCCGTACTTCTTCAGGTTGTCGGCCTGATCGACCGGATTGAAGGTGACGGCGGTATAGAAGTAGGTGAACAGCACGATCATCACCGACTCCCCGACCAGATATGGCCAGCGGTTGGGCGAGAAGGTGTTGGCCAGGCTGTGGGCCCACGGCTGGTTGATCAACTGCCCGACGGTGGGCGGGAAGGCCATCAGGCTGGCGGCGAAGATGACGGGGATGACCCCGGCCATGTTGACCCGCAGGGGCAGGTAGGTCTGACCACCCTGGGTCATGCGCCGGCCGATCACGCGCTTGGCGTACTGGATCGGGATCCGTCGCTGACCCTCCTGGATGAACACCACGGCGGCCACGACGACGAGGACGAGGAAGGGCATGAGCACCTTGAACACCGCGTCGGGGTTGGTCCACCACGACTGCACACCGTTGGGCAGCCGGGAGACGATTGAGGCGAAGATCATCAGCGAGATGCCGTTGCCGATGCCTCGCTGGGTGATCAGCTCGCCCATCCACATCAGCAGCACGCAGCCGGCGGTCAGGCAGACGACGATCAAGAAGACCGTCGGGAAGGTGAAGTGCTTGATCACCGACTCGCCCGCCTGCGACGAGAAGGAGCGAAACAGGAAGACGTAGCCGATCGACTGGGCGGCGGCCAGGCCAACGGTCACGTAGCGCGTGTACTGGGTGATCCGAGCCTGACCCACCTCGCCCTCCTTGGAGAGCTTCTCCAACGAGGGAACCACGACGGTCAGCAGCTGGAGGATGATGGAGGCGGTGATGTAGGGCATGATCCCCAGCGCGAAGACGGCGATCCGCGCCAACCCTCCGCCGGCGAAGGTGTTCAGCAGACCCAGGATCCCCTGGCCCGAGAAGTTCTTCTGGATGTCGTTGACCGCCTTGGTGGAGATCCCCGGCACGGGCAGGTGGGAACCGAGGCGATAGAGCACCAGCACCCCAGCGGTGAACAGGAGCTTCTTGCGGATCTCCGCGACGGTGAACGCGCTGGCGATCGTGCGGAGCACCGGGCCGACCGCCTAGGCCTCGATGGTCACGCAGGTCCCGCCGGCGGCTTCGATGCGCTCGCGCGCGGTGGCGCTGAAGCCGTGGGCGTGGACGGTGAGGGCGTGGCCGAGGTCACCCTGGCCCAGGATCTTGACCCGGATCCCCTTCCGCGTGGCCAGCCCGGCGGCGCGGAGGCTCTCCGGGCTCACCTCGGCGCCGGCCTCGAAGCGCCGGGCCAGGTCACGGAGGTTGACCGGCTGGGTGTGGGTGCGGAAGGGCCCGAAGGGCATCGACTTCTTCATGTGCGGGCCGCGCAGCTTGCGCATGCGCATGTGGATCGGGTTCTGGCCGCCCTCGAAGCGCGTCCGGCTCTTGGCTCCCGAGCGGGCGCCGTAGCCCTTCTGCCCGCGCCCGGCCGTCTTGCCCGTGCCCGAGCCCTCACCGCGGCCGACCCGCTTACGGGGGCGGCGGCTGCCAGGGTTGGGCCGCAGCGAGTGCAGGCCGACCGTCTCGGCCCGCTCGAGGTCAGACGGAGTGGGCGTCGTGGCCGGGGGATTGTCGGTCACGAGCGCTGCTCCGCGGCGGCGGCCTCGACGGACACCAGGTGACGGACGGCATGGAGCATCCCGCGTACCGCCGGGCTCTCGTCGTGCTCGACGGTCTGGCCGATCCGGCGCAGGCCGAGCGTGCGCAGGGTGGCCAGCTGGCGCCCGTCGGCGCCGTTGCGCGAGCGTCGCTGGGTGACCCGGACGCGGCTCACGCGGTGTCCTGCGCCTTGGCGCCGACCGCAGCGGCCCCGCCGTCGCCGGCGGCGCTGTCGATGGCGGCGCCGTCGATGGTCTCACTGCGCCGCTCGGCGGGGGCGAGGCCCAGCACCCCGTTGATCGACAGGCCGCGCAGCGCAGCCACCTCGCGGGGTGTGCGCAGCTGCTCCAGCGCGGTGATCGTCGCCCGGACGAGGTTGATCGGGTTCTGGGAGCCCAGGCTCTTGGAAAGGATGTCGTGGATGCCGGCCAGCTCGAGCACGGCGCGCACGCCACCACCGGCGATGACCCCGGTGCCGGGCGAGGCGGGCTTGAGGAAGACGCGACCAGCGCCGTAGACGCCGAGTGACTGATGGGTGATGGTCGATCCGTGACGCGGGACCTTGAAGAGGTTCTTGCGGGCGCGCTCAACCGCCTTCTGGATGGCCACTGGGACCTCATTGGCCTTTCCGTAGCCCACGCCCACGACCTCCTGCTCGTCGCCCACCACGACCAGCGCCGTGAACGAGAAGCGCCGGCCGCCCTTGACCACCTTGGCGACGCGGTTGATCTCGACAACCCGCTCTGAGAGCTCGTAGCCGGAGGCGTTGACCAGTCGGTGGGAGGGAGGCATGAGAAGGCAGTGAGGGTAGCTGGTGTAAGCGGGTCAGCTAGAAGCGCAGACCGCCCTCCCGGGCGGCCTCGGCCAGCGCGCGAACCCGCCCGTGGTAGCGGTACCCGCCGCGGTCAAAGACCGCCCGCTCAACGCCCTGCTCGCGACCGCGCTGGGCCAGCAGCCGTCCGGCCTCGGCGGCCTGCTCCATGCGCGCCAGGCCGCGCAGCGGGTCCTCCACCCAGTTGACCGCGGCCAGGGTCCGGCCCGCGCCGTCGTCGACGAGCTGGGCGGAGATGCCCCGATTGGAGCGGAACACCGAGATGCGGGGACGCTCGGCGGTGCCGGCGACCTTCGCGCGGACGCGGCGGCGCCGCCTGAGGCGACGCTGGGACGCTGAGGCGACGGTCATGCCCGCTTGCCCACCTTGCGGGCGACGTACTCGCCCTCGTAGCGGATGCCCTTGCCCTTGTACGGCTCCGGGGGACGCTGCTTGCGGATGAAGGCAGCGGTCTCTCCCACCTGCTGCTTGGAGATCCCCTTGACGAGCACGCGCGTGGGGGAGGGCACCTCGAACTCGATGCCCTTGGGCGCCTTGACCGAGACCGGGTGCGAGTAGCCCAGTGAAAGCTCCAGGTCGTTCCCGCGCAGCGCCGCCCGATAGCCCACGCCCTGTATCTCCAGTGAGCGGCGGAAGCCGCTGGTCACCCCCTCGACCATGTTGGCCACGAGCGATCGGGTGAGACCGTGCAGCGCGCGGTGCTCGCCCCGGTCGGTGGGTCGATGCACCGTGAGCTGCGCATCGCCCTGCTCGACGGTTATATCGCGGTGCACACGCTCGGAGAGCTCGCCCAGGGGACCGTTGACGCGCACGATCTCGGGCTCGATGGCCACGGTCACGCTGACCGGTACGGGGATGGGCTTGCGGCCGATGCGGCTCATCAGAAGGGGTGCGGGGTCGCGGGTCCGACCACTCTCACCAGATCTCCGCCATGACCTCGCCGCCAACCCCGGCCTGGCGCGCCTCGTGACCGGTCATCACGCCGTGCGAGGTCGACAGGATCGCGGTGCCCATTCCGCCCAGAACCCGGGGGATGTGACCCGCGTCGACATACTCGCGGCGGCCCGGACGCGACACGCGCCGCAGCTGGGTGATCACCGGCTGGCGGGCTTCGGTGAAGCGCAGGGTGACCACCAGCTCCTCGCCGGGGCGACCGCGGTCGGGCGCGCGCACCTCGTAGCCCTCGATGAACCCCTGCTCGTCGAGGATTCGCGCCAGCTCGCGCTTGACCCGGGAGGAGGGCATGACCACCGTCTCGTGGGAGGCGGCGGCGCCGTTGCGGATCCGCGTGAGGAAGTCGGCGATGGGGTCGGTCATCGACATGGGGCTGATCCAGGGTAGGGGGTCACGGTCACCAGGACGACTTGGTCATCCCGGGGATGTAGCCCTGATGGGCGAGCTCGCGCATGCAGATCCGGCAGATGCCGAACTTGCGATAGACGGCGCGGGCCCGGCCGCAACGGCGACACCGCGTGTAGCCGCGCGTCGGGTACTTCGGGGTCCGCTGCTGGCGGACGCGCTGTGAGGTCTTGGCCAAGATGCTCTCTGAGGTCGGGGTGGGCGAAGAAGGGTCGGTCAGAACGGGAAGGTCAGGCGGCGACGGCGTCGGTCCGGCTGTCGCGAGCGAAGGGCATGCCCAGGGCGGTGAGCAGCGCGCGGGCCTCGTCGTCGGTGCTCGCCGAGGTGGTGATGGTCACGTCCAGGCCGCGCACCTGGTCGATGGCGTCGTAGTCGATCTCGGGGAAGATGATCTGCTCGCGGACGCCCAGGCTGTAGTTGCCGCGTCCGTCGAAGGCCCGCGGCTTGAGGCCGCGAAAGTCGCGGATCCTCGGGATGGCCACCGACATCAGCCGGTCGAGGAACTCGTAGGCGCGCTCCCCGCGCAGGGTGACCGCCACCCCAACGGGCATGCCCTCGCGCAGCTTGAAGGCGGCGATCGACTTGCGCGCGCGGCGCACGCTGGGACGCTGGCCGGTGATCGTGCCGAGCTGCTCGCGGGCGGCGTCGAGCATGGTCTGGTCCTGCTTGGCCTCCCCCACCCCCATGTTCACCGTCACCTTCACGATTCGCGGGGCCTGCATCGGGCTGGCGTAGCCGAAGCGCTCGATCAGCGCCGGGCGGATCTCCTGCTCGTAGCGTTCCTTCATTCGTGACATCGCGGTTCTCTCGTGCTCTCTAGTCCAGGCGCTTGCCCGAGCGACGGGCCACGCGATAGCGCTTGCCCTCCTCGTGCTCGACGCCCACTCGGGTGGGCCGGCCGTCGTCGGGATCGATGAGCATGACATTGGAGGCGTGGATCGGGCCCTCACGCTCGATCACTCCGCCCTGGCCACCCTGCGGCGTGGGCCGCGTGTGCCGCTTGAGCATGTTCAACCCCTCGACGAACACACGCGCGCGCTTGGGCTCGGTGCGCAGGATGCGCCCGCGCTTGCCCTTGTCCTTGCCGGCGATGACGATCACCTCGTCGTCGCGGCGAACGCGCAGGGGCTTGGGCCGGCCGGGTGGCCGGGTGGCGGTGGCCGAACGACGACCGGCCATCAGAGCACCTCCGGGGCCAGGGAGACGATCTTCATGAAGTTGCGATCGCGCAGCTCCCGCGCCACCGGGCCGAAGATGCGGGTGCCGCGCGGGTTGTCCTGGGCGTCGATGATCACCGCCGCGTTCTCGTCAAAGGCGATGTAGGTGCCGTCGTCGCGGCCGAACTCCTTGCGCGTGCGTACGACGACCGCCTTGACCACCTCGCCCTTGTGGACCGATCCCTGTGGCGCAGCCTGCTTGACGGTGGCGGTGATGACGTCGCCGACGCCGGCGTAGCGACGTCGCGAGCCGCCCTGCACGCGAATGCACAGGATCTCGCGGGCGCCGGTGTTGTCGGCCACCCGAAGGCGGGTCTCGTTCTGGATCACCGGGCTCGCTCCAGAACGTCGACAAGCCGCCAGCGCTTGGTCTTGGACAGCGGACGGCTCTCGACCACCGACACGGTGTCGCCGGCCCCCGCCTGGTTTGACTCGTCGTGAGCGTGCAGGGTGCTCGAGGAGCGGATGATCTTCCCGTAGCGCCGATGGCGCCGGACCATGTCGATGCGCACGACGATCGTCTTGTCGGGCTTGTCGGAGACGACAACGCCCTGGCGCAGCTTCGGGGCGCCCTGGGGCCGAGCGACGGGCTCCACCGGGGGCGGGGGCGAGCCGGTGTCGCCCCGGCGCGCGCGGGCCTTGGCCCGGGTGGCGCGACGCTCCCTCGCCTTGCGGGCACGCAGCTCGGCGCGCTCGGCCACCCGCTCCTGCACGCTCTGCGGGCCCCGGGAGGGGCGTACCCGGGCGGCCCGGCGCGCGGCGCGGCGCTCCTTGGGGGTCAGGACGACGTCGGGAGCCGGCGCCTCGGCGGCCTGGGTCGGCGCGTCTGAGCCCTCGGCCTTCCCCTCACGCTGCTCGTCGGACTCAGACACGGGCCAGCTCCCTCTCCAGGTCGATGCCGCGTTGGGCAACCAAGGTCAGCGCCCGCGCCAGGTCGCGCTTGGCGCCGCGCAGGCGGGCGGTGTTCTCCAGCTCTCCCGTGGCATGCTGGAAACGCAGGCCGAAGAGCTCTTGGCGGGTGGTGCGGACGTGCTCGACGAGCAGGTCATCGGTCATGTCTGCAACCTCCTTGGCGGTCACGCCGCCACCCCCTCGCGCATGACGAACTTCGTCTTGACCGGCAGCTTGTGTCCAGCCAGGCGCATCGCCTCGCGGGCCAAAGGCTCGGGAACACCGGCCAGCTCGAACATCACGCGTCCCGGCTTGACCACCGCCACCCACCCCTCGGGGGAACCCTTGCCAGAGCCCATCCGGGTCTCGGCCGGCTTCTTGGTGAACGGCTTGTCGGGGAACACGTTGATCCACACCTTCCCGCCGCGCTTGATCTTGCGGGTCATGGCGATTCGGGCTGCCTCAATCTGACGGTTGGTCAGCCAACCGCCCTCGATGGCCTTGAGTCCGTAGTCGCCGAACTGCACGACGGCCTGGCCCCGGGTCAGGCCGGGCATGCGCCCGCGGTGCTGCTTGCGGTGCTTGACGCGCTTGGGGCTGAGCATCAGCGGGTCACCTCGGGCGAGCCGGGATTGCGTCCAACCGGGCCGCCCTGACCGCCACGACCACCCGGACCACCACCGCGACCACCCGGACCACCACCGCGACCACCCGGACCACCGCCACGACCACCCGGACCGCCACCACGACCACCCGGACCGCCACCACGACCACCCGGACCGCCCGGACCGCCCGGACCGCCACCACGACCACCCGGACCTCCACGACCGCCCGGACCGCCCCCACGACCACCCGGACCGCCGCGACCGTCGCGCCCGCTCCGAGCGCCGTCGCGTGGCCCGTCACCGGGTCGCGGCGGGGAGGGCGCGTCGAGCTCGGTCAGGTCGGCACCCGTATAGCCCACGGGCATGATCTCACCCTTGTTGATCCAGCACTTCACACCGATCCGACCGAAGGTCGTGCGCGCCTCGTAGAAGCCATAGTCGATGTCGGCGCGAAGGGTGTGCAGCGGCACGCGGCCATCGGAGTAGCCCTCTGAGCGGGCCATCTCCGCGCCACCCAGGCGACCGCCAACCTGCACGCGTACGCCCTTGGCCCCCGAGCGCATGGCCGAGGTGAGCGCCCGCTTCATCGCGCGGCGGAAGGCGACGCGGTTCTGCAGCTGCTCGGCGATTGACTGCGCCACGAGCATGGCATCGAGCTCGGGGCGCTTGATCTCCAGGATGTTGACCTTGATCTGCTTGCGCGTGATGCGGTGAAGCTCGCGGCGCAGAGCGTCGACCTCCGAGCCTGACTTGCCGATGACGATGCCGGGGCGCGCGGTGTGGATGTTGATCTCCACCTCGTTTGAGTCCTTGCGAATGGTGATCTTGGACAGGCCGGCATGGGCGAGCTTGCCGATGATGTGCTCGCGTATGCGGCGATCCTCGTCGAGGTAGTCGGCGAAGTGGCGCTCGTTGAACCAGTTGGACTGCCAGTCGTGGATGTAGCCGACGCGCAGTGACTCGGGATGGACTTTCTGACCCATGGCTAGTTAGTGATCCTTGGAGGTGAGAGTGATCGAAAGATGGCTGGTGCGCTTGCGGATGCGCGTGGCGCGCCCCATGGCGCGCGGGCGAAAGCGCTTGAGGGTGGGGCCCTCGTCGGCGTAGACGGCGGCGACGGCAAGGTCGTCGCCCACCAGCTCGTGGTCGTGCTCAGCGGACGCGACCGCCGACTCCAGCAGCTTGGACCAGTCATCGGCCACCGCCCGCGGGGCCGTGGCCAGGATCGCCCGGGCCCGCTCGACGCTCTGGCCGCGGAGGTGGTCGCAGACCAGGCGCGCCTTGCGGGCCGAGGTGCGCACGTAGCGAGCCTGGGCACGAACGGTGACCGGCCCGGTGGCGTCGCGCCGGCGCGGACGTGGGGCCGGGGCCGGGGCGTCGCCGACCGCCTCGCGCGTCTCGTCGCCGGATGCGGGGGCATCGCTCACCTCGTCGGTCTTCTCATCGGTGGCGGCCTGGACGACCTTGGGCTCCTCGCCGGCCTCGCCGTCCTTTGCCTTCCCCGGCTTGCGGGGCTGTGGGCTCATCGGCGCTTGCCCGAGTCGGCGTGGCCCCGGTACAGACGCGTGGGAGCAAACTCGCCCAGCTTGTGCCCGACCATCGACTCCGAGACGAACACAGGGAGGTGCCGACGGCCGTCGTGGACGGCAATGGTGTGGCCGACCATCTCCGGGAAGATCGTCGATGCCCGCGACCAGGTCTTGACCATCTGCTTGGTGTTTGCCTTGTTCATGGCCTCGATGCGCGCCATCAGGCGCTCCTCGGCCCACGGCCCCTTCTTCGACGAACGGCTCATCGCCTGCCCTTCCCGCGGCGACGGCCGCGCACGATGTAACGGTCAGACGCCTTGCCCTTCCGGCGCGTGCGGTACCCGAGCGTGGGGACGCCCCACGGCGTGACCGGATGGCGCCCAGCGGTGGTCGAGCCCTCGCCGCCGCCGTGGGGATGGTCGACCGGGTTCATGGCGGTGCCGCGCGTCTGCGGACGCACCCCCAGGTGTCGCTTGCGTCCCGCCTTGCCGATGGTGACGTTCTGATGGTCGGCGTTGCCCACGGTTCCCACCGTTGCGCGACATTCGGCGCGCACCATGCGCATCTCTCCCGAAGGCAGGCGCAGGGTGACCATCTCGCCCTCCTTGGCCACGAGCTGGATTGCCGCCCCGGCCGAGCGGCCCATCTGCCCACCACGGCCCGGCTTGAGCTCAACGTTGTGGACCACGGTGCCGGTCGGCATCGTGCCCAGCGGCAAACAGCAGCCCGGAGCGATGTCGGCGCCGGGGCCCGAGGACACGGTCGCTCCCACGCGCAGGCGGCCCGGCGCGAGGATGTAGCTCTTGGTCCCGTCGCGGTAGTGCAGCAGCGCGATGTAGGCGGAGCGGTTGGGGTCGTACTCGATGGCGGCCACCTTCGCCGGCATGCCGTCCTTGCGGCGCTTGAAGTCGACCCGGCGGTAGAGGCGCTTGGCCCCGCCGCCACGATGGCGCGAGGTCTTGCGGCCGTGGGCATTGCGCCCACCCGACTTCTTGAGCCCCTCGACGAGCGAGCGCTCAGGCGTGGTCTTGGTGATCTCGGCGAAGTCGGCATAGGTGACGAAGCGCCGTCCGGGGCTGGTGGGCTTGGGCTTGCGGATGGGCACGGTGGGGCCTAGCCCTCCTCGAGGCCCTCGAGGCCCTGGAAGATGGGGATGCGCTCGCCGGCGCGGACCTGGACGACAGCCTTCTTCCACGCCCGCGTGCGCCCGGAGGTCAACCCACGGCGCTTGGGCTTGGAGGGCACGCTGGCGGTCCGGACCTCGAGGACGTGGACGCCGAAGAGCGCCTCGACGGCCTGGCGGATCTGGGTCTTGTGGGCGCGGGCGTGGACGCGGAAGGTGTAGCGGTCGGCCGCCGCGAGGGCATAGCTCTTCTCGGAGACCACGGGACGGATGAGCACCTGACTGTGGTCCACGGTCACTCTCCCGTCCTGGCCGTCGCGCCGCGCTCGCGACGCGCGCGGGCGATCAGCGCCTGGAGCGCCGCGTCGGTGACCAGGAGCGCCTGGGCGCCGAGAATCTCGACGACACCGCCCGCCTGGGCGGGGGCGACCTTTACGTCGGGCAGGTTGCGGAAGGAGCGCAGGACCGCATCCTCACCGTCGGCGGTCAGCAGCAGCACGCGCCGACGCCTCCCCTCCCACCCATCCAGCAGCCTGAGCGCCCCCTTTGTCGAGGGCGCGGTGAGCTCTCCGGCGTCGACGAGCGCCAGGGAGCCCCGGGTGGCATGGACCGACAGAACCGCGCGCAGGGCGCTGCGGCGCGCCTTGCGGTTGACCTTGACCGTATAGCTGCGCGGTGAGGGACCAAAGACGGTGCCGCCACCGGCCCAGAGGGGCGAGCGCGACGATCCGGCGCGAGCCCGGCCGGTCCCCTTCTGGCGCCAGGGCTTGGCGCCACCGCCGCGGACCTTCCCGCGCGTGCGGGTCGCCGCCGTGCCGCGCCGGCGGGCGGCCCGTTCGGCCACCACGCAGTCGTGCACGAGCGCCTCGTGAAACGGGGCTCCGAAGACCTCGGGGTCGAGACCGACGGTGCCGCCGGCACCGCCGAGACGAGGGGCCTCAACGGGCATCGCTGCGCACCTCCACTGTCTGACCCTTGGGTCCGGGTACCGCTCCGCGCAGCATGAGCAGGTTGCGCCGCGGGATGACCTCGACGACCTGCAGGCCGCGCTGGGTGATCCGCCCACCGCCCATCCGGCCCGGCCCGCGGACGCCCTTGAAGACCCGCGAGGGCGTGGCGGAGGCGCCGATCGAGCCCGGGGCGCGCACGTTGTGGGAGCCGTGGGACTTGGGTCCGCTCTTGAAGTTGTGGCGCTTGATGGCGCCGGCGAAGCCCTTGCCCTTGCTGGTGGCTGAGACCTTGACCTTGTCGCCCGGCGTGAAGGCCTCGGCGGTGACGGTGTCTCCTACCTGCAGCTCCCCCGCCTCGTCACGGAACTCGGCAAGACGACGCAGGGGGGGGGCGCCCGCCTTCTTGAGGTGGCCGAGCTCGGGCTTGGTCAGGTTCTTCTCCCTCACCGAGCCGAACGCCAGCTGAACGGCTTCGTAGCCGTCGCGGTCCGGCGTCCGGATCGCCGTCACCGGGCACGGGCCAGCCTCGAGCACGGTGACGCGCTCCACGCGGCCGTTCTCCAGAAAGCGCTGGGTCATGCCGAGCTTGCGGGCGAGGATCGCGGCCATCAGTGCCTCGGAGCCACTCAGATCAACTGCCGAAGGCCAGGCGGATCTCGATGTCCACCCCGGCGGGGAGGTGATCGAGGCGCTGGAGGGAGTCGACCGTCTTGGGTGAGGGCTGGTGGATGTCGATCAGCCGCTTGTGGGTGCGTATCTCGAAGTGCTCGCGCGAGTCCTTGTCCTTGAATGGCGAGCGGATCACGCAGTAGACGTTCTTCTCGGTGGGCAGGGGCACGGGCCCGGCGACGGTGGCGCCGGTGCGGGTCGCCGTCTCCACGATCTCCTTCGCCGCTGTCTCGATGGCGGAGGAGTCGTAGGACTTCAGGCGGATCCGGATCTTGTTGTCGGCGTTGGCCATGGTCGTGTGCGTGCGCGAGCCATACATGCGAGACGTCCATCGGGCGAGGATCCGGCCCCCCCGAAGGGCGGACGGCGTGGCCGGCGGCAGAACGGCCACCCGGCGTGGACGAGGGCGAGTCCGGTTGCCGGCCCGCGCCCCCCGGCCTGCCGACTGGCTCGCCCTGGTCTGAGACGTCTCCGGGGTGCCGTGAGGCGCCCCGGCGTGTGCGGCTGCGCTACTGGATGATCTCCGTCACCACCCCCGAGCCGACGGTGCGGCCACCCTCGCGGATGGCGAAGCGCAGTCCCTGGTCCATGGCGATCGGCTGGATGAGCTCGATCTCCATCTGCACGTTGTCGCCTGGCATGACCATCTCGACGCCCTCGGGAAGGCGCGCGACACCAGTGACGTCGGTGGTGCGGAAGTAGAACTGCGGGCGGTAGCCCGTGAAGAACGGGGTGTGGCGCCCCCCCTCCTCCTTCTTGAGAACGTAGACCTCGCTCTTGAACTTCGTGTGCGGCGTGATCGAGCGCGGCTTGCAGAGCACCTGGCCGCGCTGGATCTCCTCGCGCTTGGTCCCGCGCAGCAGGCAGCCGACGTTGTCTCCGGCGCGACCCTCGTCGAGGATCTTGCGGAACATCTCCACGCCGGTGACCACGGTCGAGCTGACCTTCTCGTCGATGCCGACGATCTGCACGGTCTCACCCGTCTTGATGATCCCCTGCTCGATGCGCCCGGTGGCCACCGTACCGCGCCCGGTGATGGAGAACACGTCCTCCACCGGCATCAGAAACGGCTTCTCGAGGTCGCGCTGGGGCTCGGGGATGTAGGTGTCAAGCGCCTCGGCCAGCTCGACGATCTTGGCCTTGTTGGCCTCGTCGCCCTCGAGGGCCTTGAGGGCCGATCCGGTGATGAAGGGGATGTCATCGCCGGGGAAGTCGTACTCCGAGAGCAGCTCGCGCACCTCGACCTCGACGAGCTCGAGCAGCTCCTCGTCGTCGACCATGTCGGCCTTGTTGAGGAAGACCACGATGTAGGGCACGCCGACCTGACGGGCGAGCAGGATGTGCTCGCGGGTCTGGGGCATCGGACCGTCGGCGGCGGAGACCACGAGGATCGCGCCGTCCATCTGCGCGGCCCCGGTGATCATGTTCTTGACGTAGTCGGCGTGGCCCGGGCAGTCGACGTGGGCGTAGTGCCGGTTGGCGGTCTGATACTCGACGTGGGAGGTGGCGATGGTGATGCCACGCTCCTTCTCCTCCGGCGCGTTGTCGATGTCCTCGAAGGACCGCGCCGTCCCGGAGCCGTGCTCGGCGAGCACGGTGGTGATGGCGGCCGTGAGCGTCGTCTTGCCGTGATCGATGTGACCGATGGTGCCGACATTGACGTGCGGCTTGTCGCGCTCGAACTTCTCCTTGGCCATCTCGGTGTCGTGCTCCTCTTTGGTGTGGGAAGGGGGGCTGCCCTCGGGACGAACCCGCGAGGGTAGCTGCTTTGCGGGTAAGTCCGCTCACGCGGGCTCTAGGCCGGGGTCGGGACCCCCGTGCGCTGCTCGACGACGGCCTCGGCGATCTTCGCCGGGACCTCGTCGTAGCGCTCGAACTGCATGGTGTAGGTCGCTCGGCCCTGGGTCATGGAACGCAGGTCGGTGGCGTACCCGAACATCTCCGACAGCGGCGCGTGGGCCTTGACGGCCAGCGCGTTGCCGCGCTGATCCTGACCCTCGACCCGGCCACGACGGCGGGACAGGTCGCCGATCACGTCGCCCAAGAAGTCCTGCGGGGTGACGACCTCGACCGAGAAGATCGGCTCGAGGAGCACGGGCTTGGCCCGGCGGGCCGCCTCCTTGAGCGCCAGGGAGCCCGCGACCTTGTAGGCGATCTCCGAGGAGTCCACGTCGTGGTACTTGCCGTCGACCAGGGTGACGCGGACGTCGACCATGGGATAGCCCGCCTTGACCCCCGTCTGCAGCGCCTCCTCGACGCCCTTCTCCACCGCGGGGATGAACTCCGTGGGGATCGAAGCGCCCTTGATCTTGTTGACGAAGTCAAAGCCCTCGCCCGGCGCCGGCTCGAGGTTGATGTAGACGACGCCGAACTGGCCCGAGCCGCCGGTCTGACGTACGAACCGACCCTCGACCTTCTCTGCCGTGCCCCGCACCGTCTCCCGGTAGGAGACCTGGGGCTGGCCGACGTTGGCGTCGACCTTGAACTCGCGCAGCATGCGGTCCACCAGCACGTCGAGGTGCAGCTCGCCCATGCCCGAGATCTCGGTCTGGCCGGTCTCGTCGTTGGTGCGCACCTGGAAGGTGGGATCCTCTTCGGCCAGCCGGCCCAGGGCGGTCGACATCTTCTCCTGGTCGACCTTGGTCTTGGGCTCGATGGCCACCTTGATCACCGGCTCGGGGAACTCGATGGTCTCCAGGCGGATGGGGGCATCGGGGGCGCAAAGCGTGTCGCCGGTGACCACCTGCTTGATGCCGACACCCGCCGCGATGTCGCCAGCGCGGATCTCTCCGACCTCCTCGCGGTGATTGGCGTGCATCATCAGGATGCGGCCGATCCGCTCGGTCCTCCCCGTAGACGCGTTGAGCACCCGGCCTCCCGCCTCCAGCTTGCCCGAGTAGACGCGAAAGTAGGTGAGCTTGCCGACGTAGGGATCGGCCATGATCTTGAAGGCCAGCGCCGCGAACGGCTGGTCGTCGGCCGCCAGCCGCGAGGCGGGGCGCTCGCCCTCGCCCTTGACCGGCTCCACCCCCTCCATGGGGGGGACCTCGAGCGGGCTGGGCAGGTAGTCCAGGACAGCGTCGAGCAGGGGCTGGACTCCCTTGTTCTTGAAGCTCGAGCCACAGAGCACGGGCGTGAGCTTGCTGGCCAGGGTGGCGGTGCGAATGGCCTGCTTGAGGCGCTCGGGCGAGACCACCGTGTCCTCGAGGATCATCTCGACCAGGCCGTCGTCGTAGTGGGAGACCTCCTCGAGCAGGTGCTCGCGCGCGGCGGCCGCCGGCGCGGCCAGCTCCGCCGGGATCTCGATGACGTCCTGATCACGGCCGAGCTCGTCCTTGTAGACGATCGCCTTGTTGGCGACCAGGTCGACGATCCCGCGGAAGTCGGATTCGGCGCCGATGGGAAGCTGGATCGGCACCGGATGGGCCCCCAGGCGGTCGATCATCGTCTGGACGCCGCCGGCGAAGTCCGCCCCGATGCGGTCCATCTTGTTGATGTAGGCGATGCGCGGGACCCGGTACTTGTCGGCCTGACGCCAGACCGTCTCGGACTGGGGCTCGACCCCGGCGACCGAGTCGAACAGGGCAATGGCGCCGTCGAGGACGCGCAGGGAACGCTCGACCTCGACGGTGAAGTCGACGTGGCCCGGGGTGTCGATGATGTTGATCCGGTGGCCCTTCCACTCCGCCGTGGTGGCGGCCGAGGTGATGGTGATGCCGCGCTCCTGCTCCTGGGCCATCCAGTCCATGATCGCGGCGCCCTCGTGGACCTCGCCCATCTTGTGGGTCCGGCCGGTGTAATAGAGGATGCGCTCGGTCGTTGTCGTCTTGCCGGCATCGATGTGCGCCATGATCCCGATGTTCCGGGTGTTCTCGAGAGTGAAGGCGCGTGGCATGGTGGAGAGGATCAATCTGGTGCGGCGGGAGGGGCCGCGCGGGTGCGGGCAAAGAAAAGGGCCCTACGTCGGGCCCATCGAAGCAACGGCGCTGTGCCGGTGGCGATGGGCTAGGGGGAACGGATCTCCACGGGTTCGGTGCTCTTGGTCGTGGGGTGCGCGCTGATGGAGTCACCGACCCGCGCCACGAGGGGGGAGAATAGCAGCTCAGAGGGCGACGATGCGGGCGTTTCCGGCCCTCCGACGGGGGTGCGCGAGGGGGGTTGGGGCAGCGGCGGGACGCTCGCCGTGGCCCTCGGCCTCCCGGCGCTGCTGGGCGCCGTCACGTTGATCGTGTCGGACTTCGAGCCTCTGCTGCGGATCCAGGCCATAACCGTACGGCTGCAGACGATCAGCGGCGGATCGAACCACAGCTACGCGATGGTCGTGCTCGGACTTGCCGCGCTGCCGATGGCTGCCGGCGCCACCTTCGGACGCAGCCGGCCGGCGGCGCTCGGGCTCATCGTCCTGGGGCTCGGCGCGCTGGTCATCGCCCTCATCGTCGACCTGCCCGACACCTCCAGCAGCGGGGTCTTCGGACGCAGCTTCGAGAGCGCGACAGCATCGGCAGCGCGAGGGTTCTTCCTCGAGTGCGCGGGTGGGGTGCTGTTGGTCTTGGCCGGGGTCGGACAAGTGGTGCTCGGCAGTCGGAGCGACGCCTGACGCCGAGGCGGTCCGTCGGGGCGATCGTCCGCCGGGCGGCAAGCGCAGAGGAGCCCCGGGCGAGCGGCGCTGAGGACTACCAGCGGTAGTGGGCGAAGGCCTTGTTGGCCTGCGCCATGCGGAAGATGTCGTCCTTGCGCTTGTAGGCGTTGCCCTGCTGGTTGACCGCGTCCATGAGCTCGTTGGCCAGACGCTGGGCCATGGTCTTCTCTCGCCGCTGGCGAGCGAAGGTGACGAGCCAACGCACGGCCAGGGTGCGAGCCCGGCGGCTGGGCACCTCGACCGGCACCTGGTAGGTGGCGCCCCCGACCCGGCGCGAGCGGACCTCGAGCTGAGGGGTGAGAGTCTTGATCGACTCCTCGACCTGCTCGACGGGGTCGCGGCCGGTGCGCTCCCCGATGATGGCCAGCGCGTCGTAGACGATGCGCTCGGCGGTCGACTTCTTGCCGTCGAGCATCACCTTGTTGATGACCTGCTGGACGAGCCGAGAGCGATGCACGGCATCCGGCTCGATCACCCGGATGGAGGCGGCGGCGCGACGAGGCACTAGTGGCCCACTACTTGGCCTTGACGCCGTACTGCGAGCGGGCCTTGCGCCGATCCGAGACCCCGGCGGCGTCGAGGGTGCCCCGCACCACCTTGTAGCGCACGCCGGGAAGATCCTTGACGCGGCCACCGCGCACGAGCACGACCGAGTGCTCCTGAAGGTTGTGGCCCTCGCCAGGGATGTAGGTGGTGACCTCCATCCCGTTGGTCAGGCGCACCCGGGCCACCTTGCGCAGGGCGGAGTTGGGCTTCTTGGGCGTCGTCGTGTAGACGCGAGTGCATACGCCGCGGCGCTGGGGAGCGGCGACCTTGCGCTTGCGGCCCTTGCCGGACTTCAGGCCCGGGGTGGCGAGCTTGCGCTTGGGCGTCACGCGGCCCTTGCGGACGAGCTGGGAGGTGGTCGGCATGCGGCGCACGAGGCTAGCACGGCAGATCCGCCCTACAGCCGTCGCCGCAGGGCGAACGCTACGCCGTCGCGCCGGCCGCGCGCAGCGGCGCCGGCGTGAGCCAGGCGGCGGTGCAGACCATGGCGAAGGCGAGGAGCTCGACGACGATGCCCAGCGCCGTGCCGGGCAGCGGATCGCCGAAGACCAGGATACCCCCGAGAATGCCGGCGACGTTCGCCGCCGTGGTCGTGGTGGCGATGACCGGGACGGCCTGGCCGACCTGTAGGCCGCGGGCCGAGATGTAGAAGGCGGCGATCGAGGCGACGATGGTGACCGCGAGCCAGGGGGACAACAGACCGCCGAGCCCGCTGCCGGCCAGGCCGGTGAGCGCCTTGATGGAGACGTCGGACACACCGAAGAGGATCCCGGCCGACGCGCCCAACATGGCCCCGTGGTGCTCGGTCGGGCCTCCCATGCGCGGGCCGAGGGTCAGCAGGGTGCCCAGGACGATGAAGCCCGCCTCGAAAGCGATCATCCCGGCCAGCGAAAAGCCGGAGTCGGTCCCGGCGGCCGGGGCGGTCACGGCCAGGAGCATCAGGCCGGTGGCGGTGAGGCCGACGCCCCACCACTGACGAGCTCGCAACCGGTAGCCGAACAGGCGCTCGGCCATGACCGCAAGCAGCACGACGCCACCCGACAGCACGGTCTGGACCACCGACAGCGGCGCCATGGCCATAGCCGCGACGTGAAGGGTCCAGGCACCGACGGCCACGGCCATACCGAGGGCGAACCAGCCCGACGAGTAGAGCTGACGCGCGGTCCGCAGCGGGTGGCGGCCGTCGACGGCCGGCGCCTCGCAGGCGCCCCGGTGCTTGTAGAGGAACCCCAGGTTGGTTGCGCAGGCACAGAGCAGTGCGAGCAGAATGCCGAGATCGAGAGTCATGGCAAGAGGGGTGAGGGGGCGGCGGAGCCGGGCGCCGTGTCCTCGTCGGGCGGGACATGGGTACGGCCGGCGGATAGCTTGGATGACCGCCCGCTCATAGGACCATAGCGTCCGATGGCCGTCCGGTTACGTGCGTAATGACACGATCCCCTTCCTTCTCGATGCCAAAACCCGCATTGCTGGTCGACATCGACGGGGTCATCTCCATCTATGGATGGACCGCCGGCGAGCCGCCGGAGGGAGCCTGGCTGACGGTGGACGGCATCGTCCACCTCATTTCGGCCAGCGCCGGGCGCCACCTGCAAGAGCTGGCGCAAAGCTTTGACCTGTGGTGGGCAGTGGCTGGGAGGAGAAGGCCAACGAGTACCTGCCCGGTGCGCTGGGCCTCGCGGGACCGCTGCCCTACTTCTCCGAAGAACCCCCGCCCGAGCCCTCCTCGGGCACGTCGAGCTCGGCCAGCTCCTCGGCGAAGCTCTGCGAGCCACCCTGCGCGCCGATCTCCTCGAGGGCCGAGAGATCCTGGTCGATGCCGGGGCCAAAGCCGCCGAGCCCCTCGCCGTCGCCGAGCCCGAGCTCGGCGGCGATCTCATCGGAGTCCAGCAGTCCGGCGTCGTCCAGGCCGCGGGGCAGCGGCTCGGTCGGCTCGATCTCGATGCGCCGGTAGCGCTTGAGCCCGGTCGCCGCCGGGATGAGCTTGCCGATGATGACGTTCTCCTTTAGGCCGTTGAGCCGGTCGATCTTGCCCTCCAGCGCAGCGTCGGTCAGAACCTTTGTCGTCTCCTGGAAGGAGGCGGCCGACAGGAACGAGTCGGTGTTCAGCGACGCCTTGGTGATCCCGAGGATGATCTCCTCGGCCTGGGCGCCCTCGCCGCCGGCGTCGAGGACTGCCTGGTTGATCTTCGCGTACTCGTTGCGGTCGACGAACTGGCCGGGGAGCAGGTCGGTGTCCCCCTTCTGGTCGACGCGCACCTTCTTGAGCATCTGGCGCACGATCAGCTCGATGTGCTTGTCGTTGATGTCGACGCCCTGGGACTTGTAGACCTCCTGGACCTCGTTGACCAGGTACAGCTCGGTCTCGGTGCGCCCCCGGATGGCCAGCAGCTCGTGCGGGTAGACCGACCCCTCGTTGAGCTGGCGGCCGGACTCGATGCGCTCGCCCTCCTCGACGAACAGGCGCGTCCGCGGCGGGAAGGTGTGCCGGTGCTCCTCCCCCGCCTCGTCGGTGATCACGACGCTGAGCGCCTTGTCGGTGCGCTCCAGCGAGACGTTGCCGCCGTCCTCGGCGATCTTGGCCAGGCCCTTGGGCTTGCGCGCCTCGAACAGCTCGACCACGCGCGGCAGGCCGTGGGTGATGTCAGCGCCGGCCACGCCGCCGGTGTGGAACGTCCGCATGGTCAGCTGCGTGCCGGGCTCGCCGATCGACTGGGCGGCGATGATGCCCACCGCGTCGCCGATCTGGGCTGTCTCGCCGGTGGCCAGCGAACGACCGTAGCAACGCTGGCACACGCCGGTGGGGGCGGCGCACTTCAGCACGGAGCGGACCGGCAGGGTGATCGGCCCGGCGCCGTTGCCCTCGCCCAGGCTGGCGGCGAGGTCGGCCAGGTGGGCGCGGTCGATGGTCGCCCCGCGCTCCACCACCGTTTGCCCGCCGGCCCCCAGGTCGGCCGCCGCCGTGCGCCCGACCAGGTTGTCGTTGGGCTCGCCGCCCGGCTTGTGCAGGCGCATGTCGATGTGCTCCTCGGAGCCGCAGTCCTCCTGGCGGATGATCACGTCCTGGGAGACGTCGACGAGGCGCCGCGTGAGATAGCCCGAGTCGGCGGTGCGCAGCGCGGTGTCGGCCAGGCCCTTGCGCGCCCCGTGCGTCGAGATGAAGTACTCGAGCACGGTGAGGCCCTCCATGAAGTTGGCCTTGATCGGGCGCTCGATGATCTCGCCCTTCGGGTTGGCCATGAGCCCGCGCATCCCGGCGAGCTGGCGGATCTGCTTGAACGACCCGCGCGCGCCGGAGTTGGCCATCATGTAGATCGGGTTGAGGGTGTCGAGGTTGGCCTCCATGGCCTTGGCCACCTCCTCGGTGGCCTCGGTCCACTTGTCGGTCACCGCGAGGTGACGCTCCTCCTGGGTGATCAGGCCCGTGTCGTACTGGTCCTGGATCTGGGCCACTTCGCCCTCGTAGCGCTCGAGGATCTCCCCCTTGGACGGGGGGATGACCACGTCGTTCTTGGAGATGGTGATCCCCGCCTGGGTGGCGTAGTGGAAGCCCAGGTCCTTGAAGGCGTCGAGGACGAGGGAGATGGTCGGCGCGCCGTACTGCTGGACGAGCTGGTCGATCACCCGTGTGGTGTCGCGCTTCTTCATCGAGCGGTTGACGAACTCATAGGCCGCCGGGTCGAACTCATCGCCCAGCGCCTCGGCGATGGCCCGTTCGATCTTGTCGTTGAAGATGATGCGCCCGATCGTGGTGAGCACGTGATCGGCGCGGCCCAGCGGTCGGAACTCGGCCAGGTCGTGCAGCTCGCACAGGCTGTGCTCGTAGGCCAGCTCGGCCTCCTGGGCCGTCCGGAAGACGTGGGGCCGCGGGGTGTGGGTGGCTGGATCGACGTCGGCCAGCTCCTGCACCTCGGGGCCGTAGGTCAGGTAGTAGGCGCCGAGGACCATGTCCTGGGTGGGGGTGGCCAGCGGCGCGCCGTGGGCCGGGGAGAGGATGTTGTTGGACGACAGCATGAGGATCCGCGCCTCGGCCTGCGCCTCAGCCGACAGCGGCAGATGAACGGCCATCTGGTCGCCGTCGAAGTCGGCGTTGAACGCATGGCAGACGAGCGGGTGGACCTGGATGGCCTTGCCCTCCACGAGCTTGGGCTCAAAGGCCTGGATGCCCAGGCGGTGCAGGGTGGGCGCCCGGTTGAGCAGGACGGGGTGCTCGGAGATGACCTCCTCGAGAACGTCCCACACCTCGGGGATCATCGAGTCGACCATCTTCTTGGCCGCCTTGATGTTCTGCGCGGACTTGCGCTCGACCAGCCGGGCCATGATGAACGGCTTGAAGAGCTCGAGGGCCATGAGCTTGGGCAGGCCGCACTGGTGCAGGCGCAGCGACGGTCCCGACACGATCACCGAGCGGCCGGAGTAGTCGACGCGCTTGCCCAACAGGTTCTGGCGGAAGCGGCCCTGCTTGCCCTTGAGCATGTCGGAGAGCGACTTGAGCGGGCGGTTGCCCGGACCGGTGACCGGCCGGCCCCGGCGGCCGTTGTCGAACAGGGCGTCGACGGCCTCCTGGAGCATGCGCTTCTCGTTGTTGACGATGATCTCGGGCGCGCCCAGGTCCAGCAGCCGCTTGAGGCGGTTGTTGCGGTTGATCACCCGGCGGTAGAGGTCGTTCAGGTCAGAGGTGGCGAAGCGGCCGCCATCGAGCTGGACCATGGGCCGCAGCTCCGGCGGGATGACGGGGACGGCCTCGAGCACCATCATCTCGGGCTTGTTGGCCGAGTGGATGAAGGCGGAGACCACCTTGAGCCGCTTGACCGCCCGGGCCTGCTTCTGGCCCTTGGCCGAGATGATCAGGCCCTCGAGCTCGACGCGCTCGGCGTCGAGGTCGACCTGCTCGAGCAGGTCGCGAACCGCCTCGGCGCCCATACCGCCGCGGAAGTACTCACCGAAGCCGTAGGACGAGCCGAAGCGCTCCTTGAGCTCGCGGAACAGGGTCTCGTCGTTGACGACGTCCTTGCTCTTGAACCCCTGGAAGAGCTCCCACACCTGGCGCATGCGCTCGGCCGCGTCCTCGATGTAGGCCTCGGTGTCGTCAATGTCGGAGGTGAAGGACTTGCGCAGGTCCTTGAGCAGCTTCTCGCGCTCGTCGTCGGAGGCCTTCTTGAGGTCCAGATCCAACGACTCAGACCACAGGTAGTCGTCGTCGGAGAACCCGGTCTGCTTGCCCGATCCCAGGTACTCCTCGCGCCGCGCCTGGGACTCGCGCAGCTCCAGCAGTCGCTCCTCCTTCTCGGCGGCGTAGGCGTCGAGCACCTCGTTGACCTGGCCACGCAACTCGTCCAGGTCGCGCTCGCGGGCCTCGTCGTCGACCCAGGTGACCATCGAGGCGGCGAAGTAGAGGACCTTCTCCAGCTCCTTGGGCGCCATGTCCAGCAGGTAGCCGATCCGGCTGGGCACCCCCTTGAAGAACCAGATGTGGGAAACGGGGGCGGCCAGGTCGATGTGGCCCATGCGCTCCCGCCGGACCTTGGAGCGCGTGACCTCGACGCCGCAGCGCTCGCAGACGATGCCCTTGTAGCGAACCCGCTTGTACTTGCCGCAATAGCACTCCCAGTCCTTGGTGGGACCGAAGATGCGCTCGCAGAACAGGCCGTCCTTCTCGGGCTTGAGCGTGCGGTAGTTGATGGTCTCGGGCTTGGTGACCTCGCCCGAGCTCCAGGAGCGGATCTGACGGGAGGAGGCGAGCCCGATCTCGATTGCGTCGAAATTGTTTATGTCGATCACGGTGTGTCCTCTACCTGGGGGTTAGACGGCGGAGCCGGCGTAAGGGGGCGAAGGCCCCTTATGTCGATCACAATATTTCCTCTACCTGGGGGTTAGGCGACTCATGGCTCCTCGGTCACGGCAACCGTCTTGTCGATCATCGGGTCGGCGTCGGTGGCGAAGTCCTTCTCGGAGAGCTCGGCTCCCGAGGGCAGGTCCTCGTCCGGCGGCTCGCTGACCTCCCCCTCGGCATCGCCTCCCGCGAGCTCCCCGTGGCCAGCCTCGGGCGCCTCGCCCTCGGCCTCGGTCGCCTCGTCGGCCGCCGGGGCGACCTGGGCGCGGACGCCCGAGAGGTCGATGCCCAGCTCCTCGGCGGCGCGCAGGAGGTCGTCGTCCTCCTCGCGCATCTCGGCGCGCTCGCCCTCCTCGGAGACGACGTTGACGTCGAGGGCCAGGGACTGCATCTCCTTGAGCAGCACCTTGAAGGACTCGGGGATCGAAGGCTCGGCGATGTTCTCGCCCTTGACGATCGCCTCGTAGGCCTTCACCCGCCCGACGGTGTCGTCGGACTTGATGGTCAGCATCTCTTGGAGGGTGTACGCAGCGCCGTAGGCCTCCAGCGCCCAGACCTCCATCTCACCGAAGCGCTGACCGCCGAACTGGGCCTTGCCTCCCAGCGGCTGCTGGGTGACCAGGGAGTACGGGCCCGTGCTGCGCGCGTGGATCTTGTCGTCGACCAGGTGCAGCAACTTGAGGATGTACATGTAGCCGACGGTGACCTGCTTCTCGAACGGCTCTCCGGTCCGGCCGTTGTAGAGCGTGAACTTGCCCGAAGCGCGCTCGCCCGGACGGCGCGTGCGATCGATGTCCATCTTGATCGGCCCGGTGTGGGCGTCCTGCCAGCCCACCAGGGCGTCGTCGACATCCTCGACGGAGGCGCCGTCGAACACGGGTGTGGACACGTAGACCTTGCCGCCGTTCTGGCGTGCCTCGCGGACCGCGTCGCTGCCGTCCTCATACCAACCCTGCGCCGCAGCCCAGCCGAGATGGGTCTCCAGGACCTGACCGATGTTCATGCGGCTCGGGACGCCGAGGGGGTTGAGGATCACGTCGACCGGCGTGCCGTCCTCGAGGAACGGCATGTCCTGCTCGTCGACGATCTTGGAGATCACTCCCTTGTTGCCATGGCGGCCGGCGAGCTTGTCGCCCTCGGCGATCTTGCGCTTCTTGGCCACGAAGACGCGAACGAGGTCGTTGACCCCGGGCGGGAGGTCGTCGCCGGCGTCGCGGCCGAAGGTCATCACGTCGATGACCACGCCGCCCTCACCGTGGGGCACCTTCAGCGACGTGTCGCGGACCTCGCGCGCCTTCTCCTTGAAGATCGCCCGGATCAGCTTCTCCTCGGCCGTGAGCTCGGTCTCGCCCTTGGGGGTCACCTTGCCGACCAGGAGGTCGCCGGAGAGCACCTCGGCACCGATGCGGACGATGCCGCGGTCGTCGAGGTTGCGCAGCGACTCCTCGGAGCGATTCGGGATGTCGCGGGTGATCTCCTCGTCGCCCAGCTTGGTCGTGCGGGCGTCGATCTCGTACTCCTCGATGTGGATCGAGGTCAGCTCGTCGTCCTTGACCAGCCGCTTGGACAGGATGATCGCGTCCTCGAAGTTGTAGCCCTCCCACGACATGAAGGCGACCATCAGGTTCTTGCCCAGGGCCATCTCGCCGTTGGAGGTCGAGGAGCCGTCGGCGAGCACGTAGCCCTCGGTCACCCGCTGCCCCGAGGTGACCAGGGGCTTCTGGTGGATTAGGGTGCCCTGGTTGGAGCGCTGGTACTTCTGGAGCGGATACTCGTCACGCTCGCCGCCCGAGGTTTCGACGGTGATGGCTGTCGCGTCGACGAAGGCGACAGTGCCGGCGCGGTCGGCGAGCACCACGTCCCCGGTGTCCAGCGCGGCCCGGCGCTCCATGCCGGTGCCGACCAGCGGAGCATCGGTCTCGAGCAGGGGCACGGCCTGGCGCTGCATGTTCGAGCCCATGAGCGCGCGGTTGGCGTCGTCGTGCTCGAGGAACGGGATCATCGCCGTGGCCACCGACCAGATCTGCTCCGGAGAGACGTCCATGAGCTCGACCTGATCGGGCGAGGCGGTCACGTACTGTCCGGCCAAGGTTCGGCAGAGCACGTCAGGACCCACGAGGGCGCCCGTCTTGGCGTCCAGCGGGGTATTGGCCTGGGCAATCAGCTTCTCCTCCTCCTGGGTGGCGTCCAGGCGGACGATCTCGTCGGTCACCTTGCCCTTGGTGACCACCCGGTAGGGCGTGGTGACGAAGCCGTGCTCGGAGATCTCGGCGTAGGAGGACAGCGAGCCGATCAGGCCGATGTTCGGGCCCTCGGGGGTCTCGATGGGACACATGCGGCCGTAGTGGGTGGCATGGACATCGCGCACCTCGATGGGCGCGCGCTCGCGCGTGAGGCCGCCGGCGCCCAACGCGCTGAGCCGGCGTCGGTGGGTCAGACCGGCCAGCGAGTTGGTCTGGTCCATGAACTGGGAGAGCTGCGAGGAGCCGAAGAACTCCTTCTGGGCAGCGACGACCGGCCGGATGTTGACGATCGTCTGCGGGGTGATGGTGTCGGCGTCCTCGGTGGTCAGCCGCTCGCGGACCACCCGCTCCATCCGGTAGAGCCCGACGCGGAAGGCCTCCTGGATCAGCTCGCCGACCGTGCGCAGACGCCGGTTGCCGAAGTGCTCGTACTCATCGAGGTGCTCGGCCACCGGCTCGCGGGGCATGGTCTGCGACTCGGCGGCGTAGTCCTTGATCTCGGCCTCGGGCTCCTCGGGCATCCCCAGGCGCTTGGGCAGCGAGACCAGCTCTGAGACCAGGGCGATGATGTCGTCATGGGTCAGGACGCGCGTGTCGAGGTCGATGTCGAGCCCCAGCCGCGCGTTGAGCTTGTACCGCCCCACGCGCGTGAGGTCGTAGCGCTTGGGATCGAAGAAGAGCATGTGCAACAGCGCGCGGGCGTTGTCGATGCTCGGCGGCTCACCCGGGCGCTGCTTGCGGAAGAGCTCGACCAGCGCGCCTTCCTCGGTCTTCGTGGGCTCGGTGTCGGCCTCGATCGTGTTGCGGATGTAGAGCGAGTTGTCGAACAGGTTGAGGATCTCGTCGTCGGCGGCGTAGCCCATCGCACGCAGCAGGACGGTGACCGGCAGCTTGCGCTTGCGGTCGATGCGGACGAAGACCTTGCCCTTCTTGTCGATCTCCAGCTCCAGCCAGGAGCCGCGCGCCGGCATGAGGTTGGCGATGAAGACCTGCTTCTCGCGGTCCTTGGGCTCCATCAGGTAGGCGCCCGGCGAGCGCACGAGCTGAGTGACGACCACCCGCTCGGTGCCGTTGATCACGAAGGTGCCGCGCTCGGTCATCCACGGGAAGTCGCCCATGAAGACCGACTGCTCGCGGATCTCGCCGGTCTCCCGGTTGATGAACGCGACGGTGACCGTCAGCGGGCGCGCGAAGGTCAGATCCTTCTCCCGGCACTCCTCGAGGGAGGCGACGGGCTCGTCGAAGGTGAACTCGCCAAACTGGACGGCAAGGTTCCCCGTGTAGTCCTCGATGGGCGAGATGTCGTCGATCGTCTCCCGCAGGCCGCCCTTCTCGGGGTCGGTCAGCCAGGCGAAGGACCGGCGCTGGATGTCGATGAGGTTGGGAACCTCGAGAACCTTGTTCAGACGCGCGAAGCTGCGGCGCGTCCGGGGGGCGGCGACTGAAGCCAAGACGGCGACTCCTCGGAACGGTCAGAGGACGGGCGGGCACGGCTCTCGGGCGGCCCGGAGAGGCGCCGTCGCCGGCGCACCCGACCCGTCCTGAGCGCGACCAACAAAAATAGCAGAGGGCGATGCGACCCCTCAGGGGGCAGCCGGCGCTCACGGACCCCGTCCGCGGCGGCCGCGTATGTGGCGCGGCGCCGGTGTGGTGGACGGCTACGACTATTGGCCGGCGGGCGGAGTGTAGCGAGGGGTGCGACGCCGCGCAATGGCGTGTCTTGGGAGAAGGATGGGGGGGCCGAACGGCGGCCTGGCGCATCGCCGCTCACCTCCGGGCCGAGGGGGCGCCCGTAGCGCTACTTGACCTCGACGGCTCCTCCGGCCTCCTCCAGCTCCTGCTTGAGCTTGTCGGCCTCCTCCTTCTCGATGCCCTCCTTGATCGGCTTGGGCGCCTCGTCGACCAGCGCCTTGGCCTCCTTGAGCCCCAGGCCGGTGGCGGCGCGCACCACCTTGATGACCTGGATCTTCTTGTCGCCGGGGCCGGTCAGGACGACATCGAAGCTCGTCTGCTCCTCTTCGGCGACACCGTCGCCGTCGCCTCCGGCGCCCGGGGCGCCCGCGGCCGGGGCGGCGACCGCAGCGGCGGCCGAGACGCCAAACTCCTCCTCGAGCGCCTTGATGCGCTCGGAGAGCTCGAGGACCGAGATGCCCTTGAGCTCGTCGATCCACTCCTGGGTGCTGGTGGCCATGGTCGTCAGTCCTCCTTGGGGGTATCTGGTTCCTGATCGGCCGGAGAGGCTTCGCCGGCCGGCTCCACGGACGTCGCCGAGGGGGAAGGGGCGGGTACGGCGGACCCGGACGCTGCGGCGCCCTCGCCGGCGGCCTCTGGGGAGGCCGACGAGTCGGGCTGCGCCGCGGGGTCGGCCGGACCGGCGTCGGCGCTGCCGTCGCCCACCAGCCCCTGCTCGGCGATCTGTGAGAGCTGGGAGGCCAGGCCGGCGATGAGCGCATTGAGCCCGCGGACCAGACCAGTGAGCGGTGAGGCGACCAAGCCGACGAGCTGGCCGTGGATCACCTCCCGCGCGGGCAAGCGGCCGATGGCGCGGATCTGGTCGGCGCTCAGCGCGTCGCCGGCGAGCAGGCCACCCTTGACCTGGAGCAGCTGCGAGCCGCGGGCGAAATCGGCCAGCGCCTTGGCGGCCAGCGCGGCATCGCCGCGGACGAAGGTCAGCGCTGTCGGCCCCTCGAGCAGGGTCAGCAGCGGCTCGGCACCGGCTCGGTCGGCGGCCCGCTCGGTGAGCGAGTTCTTGACCACCCGGAAGCTGGCGTCGATGGCTCGCAGCCTCGTGCGCAGCTCCGCCGCCCGCGGCACGGAGATGCCGCGGTAGTCCACAGCGAAGATCGCCTCGGACTCCTGGATCTGTCCGGCGATCTCCTCGATCACCGCTGTCTTCTGGTCTCGGTTCATGTTCTTTCGTGGCCTCTAGGGGTGGTGTTGCGGGCGGCGCCGAACCGCCGAACTAAAAGACGCCCGCGCGGGGCGGGCGTCGGAACCGGACCGGCCAGGCCGGTGCGGAGCTTCGACGCTCGCCTGCCCCGGTCCTACGGCGTGCGGCCGGCCGGGGGTCTCGGGCGTGCGCGGGGCGATCAGGCTCAGGCGGCTGCCGGCGCCTCCTCGAGGATGTCGCGGGTTCGGGACGGGTCGACCTTGACGCCCGGCCCCATCGTCGAGGTGAGCGTCACCGAGCGCAGGTAGCGGCCCTTGGCCGCGGGTGGCTTGGCCCGGACGAGCTCGTCGACGACCGCTGCGTAGTTCTCGAGCAGGGCACGAGACTCGAAGGCGGCCTTGCCGATGACCAGGTGGACGATGGCGTTGCGGTCGGTGCGGTACTCGACCTTGCCCGCCTTGGACTCCTCGACGGCGCGGCGCACGTCGGGGGTCACGGTGCCCACCTTGGGGTTGGGCATCTTGCCCTGGGGGCCGAGCACACGCCCGAGGCGCCCAACCACGGGCATCAGATCGGGGGTGGCAATGGCCACGTCGAAGTCGGTAAAGCCCTCCTGGACCCGCTCGGCCAGATCCTCGGCCCCGACGATGTCGGCGCCCGCCTCCTCGGCGGCCCGGGCCTGGTCGCCGCGCGCGAAGACGGCGACGCGGACCTCCTTGCCCAGGCCGTTGGGCAGGGCGATGGTTCCGCGGAGCTGCTCGTCGGCGTGGCGGACGTTGAGGCCGGTGCGGACGTGCAGCTCGACGGATTCGTCGAAGCGGGCCCGGCCCAGCGTCCTCACCAGCTCGATCGCTTCGCTCGGGGCGTACTGGCGCTCGCGATCCAGACGCTGACGCGCCTCGAGGTAGCCCTTGCCCCGGCGCGCCATCAGCCCACCACCTCGACGCCCATCGATCGCGCCGTCCCGGCGATGATCCTTGCCGCTTGGTCGACGTCGTGGGCATTGAGGTCCGCCAGCTTGGAGGCCGCGATGTCGCGGAGCTGGTCCTGGGTGATCTTCCCGACCTTGTCGCGGTTGGGCTCGGCCGAGCCCTTGTCGAGGCCGATGGCCTGCTTGATGAGCACGGTGGCCGGCGGCGTCTTGGTGATGAAGGTGAAGGAACGATCCTCGTAGACCGTGATGACCACGGGGATCGTCACGCCCGCGTCGCCCTGAGTCTGGGCGTTGAACGACTTGACGAACTCCATGATGTTGACCCCGTGCTGGCCCAGGGCGGGGCCGACCGGAGGCGCCGGGGAGGCCTGGCCGCCGGGGGCCTGGAGCTTGATCTGGGTGAGAACCTTCTTGGCCATGGCGACGCTCGATCGTAGCGGGGTCGCGCGCGGTGAACCTAGATCTTCTTGACCTGGTCGAAGCCCACCTCGACCGGGGTCTCGCGGCCGAAGATGGAGACCAGGACCTTCAGGCGCGACGCGTCCTCGTTGATCTCGGAGATCTCTCCCGAGAAGTCCGACAGCGGCCCGGAGATGACCTTGACCGACTCCCCGATGGTGAACTGGGCCCGCGTCCGCTCACGGACGGCGACCTCCTTGTGCAGCAGCCGGTCAACCTCGGCCTGGGTCAGGGGGACCGGCTCGTTGGAGGCACCCACGAAGCCGGTCACCCCCGGCGTTCCCTTGACCAGCGTCCAGGAGTCCTCGTTGAGGTCCATGTTGACCAGGACATAGCCGGGCATCGTCCGCTTCTCGACAGTGATCTTCTGGTTGTCCTTCATCTCTGACACCGACTCGGTCGGGACAACGATCTGCTTGACCGCGCGCTGCTGACCGAGCGAGACCACGCGGTGCTCGAGGTTGTGCTTGACCTTGTTCTCGTGACCGGAGTAGGTGTTGACGACGTACCAGCGGAACATGCGTGAGCGCTCGGGACCCTTCTGGAGTACGGGATGGACGGGGTTGGGCGGGGGGAGGGCGACCGGCGCGGCCGCAGCACCATCAGAGAATGGTGTCCACGATCTTCTGGGCGACAGCGTCGGCCAGGCCGAGGTAGGCGCCGGCAATGATGACGAAGAGCAGGACCACGCCCGTGGCCTGGCCAACCTGGCGGCGATCGGGCCACTGCACGCGCCGCAATTCAGCCCAAGAGTTGCGCAGGAAGCCGACAGCCCGCAGAGGCGCGGGGCGCGGGGCCTCCGGGCGGCGGGCCGGGGTGGTGGCGCCGGCGGTCTCGGGCCCGTCGGGGTCCGACGCCTGGCGCCCGCCGGCACGGCGGCCAACGGCGGCCTCGGCCAGCGCCCGGTCATCGACCTCGGCCGTCGGTGCCGTCCGGTCGTCTGGGCCCTCCTCGATCGCGGCGGGCTCGAGTCCGGAGCGCTCGTCGGCGTCAGTGGGCAGCGCCGCCGCCTCGGCGCCGAGGGCCAGCCGCGCGGCTGCCTCGTCGGCCCCGGCCGAGCCGTGGTCGAGCGGTCCGGCCCCGGGCCGCTCCGCGTCGGTCCGTGCCCTCCGCCGATCATCGGTGGGCCGTGCCCCCTGCCGCTCTGCGGGGGGCACCGTCTCGCGGCGCCGGGCCCGGCGCTGCTTGGCGCGCTGACGATCTCGAGCCATCTGGCCGCTCGCGTCAGCCGGCGTCCGACCACGCCACCACGGTGCTCATCGAGTCTCCCGGTGGGCGGTGTGGTGGCGGCACCAGCGGCAGTACTTGCGCAGCTGGATGCGCTCGGGGTCGTTGCGCTTGCTCTTGTTGGACTGGTAGTTGCGCCGCTTGCACTCCTCGCAGGCGAGGGTGACGGCGATCCGGATGTCTCCGCGGGCCATCGGCTTCCTTGAGAGGCTGGGAACGGGCGCCGGGCGCGGTGAATCGCCGCCGCGGCGCGGGAACAGGCGAGTCTAGACGATCATCGGCCCCAGGCGGCTCCGCCGCGCCAGCTCCGACGCAGCCGACCGAGCGGACCGACGCCCTCGCCGGCCCCGGACCCCGCCAGCTCGGGCGCGTCGGGGGGACGCTCCCCTCTCAGGATCGCCGCCGGCGCCGCCTCGCCCAGCCAGTGGGCGCCCTCCGGCGTCAGGGTGTCGTCGGCCCGGAGACCGTCCAGCAGGCCGGCAAGTCGGGGCGGACGTCCTGTCGCGTGGTGGGCGTCGGAGGCGAGAGCGTGGACGAGGCGCCGGCGAAGCAGGTGGCGGGCGAGCGCGTTTGGCGGTGGCCCGAACTCGTTGGCCAGCGCGCCCGCCGTGAGCTGGCACATCACCCCCGCCTCGACCATGCGCTCGATCGCCTCGGGCTCGCGTTGGAGCGCCGGGCTGCGCTCGGGATGGGCGAGCAGCACGGCATAGCCGCGGCCGAGCAGGTCGGCGGCGACGCGCTCGACGGTGGCCGCCCAGGCGGCGACCGACAGGGGTGCCTCGAGAAGCAGGACCGGACCGCCCCCCAGGCCGATGGCGGACAGCTCGGCATCGTCGAGGTCGGGGGCCCGGTCCAGCGCGATCTCGCCCCCGGAGCGCAGCTCGACGTCGATCGCCTCCGCGGCCAGGCGCGCGGCGAGCTCGGCGACCAGCGCAGCGACGCCGCGGGGGTCCAGGCGTTGGTTATGGTCGATGTGCGGCGTGGCCACCAGCGTGTCGGTGCCGTCGGTGACGGCGGCCCGCGCGAGCTCGAGAGCGTCAGCGAGGTCGGCGGGGCCGTCGTCGACCCCCGGGAGGACATGGGTGTGGAGATCGACGGTCACGGGCCCGAGGTCATCGTATCCTGAGCCGACGCGACTAAGATCCTCGCAGCGACTCGGAAGCAGAAGTCATCTGGGTGCGCTATAGTTGCGCATGCAATCGAAGCGGCCGAGGGCCGCCTCCCCGAGGAAAGCGATCCGCGCTATGCCGAACCTCCTGCTCGTTCCCCTCGACGACACCGTCGTCTTTCCCTCGATGGACGTCACCCTCCCCGTCGATGTCGGCGAGGAGGAGCGCGTCCTGTTGGTCCCCCGCCACGAGGGGGAGTTCGCCCAGGTGGGCACCGTGGCCGAGGTGGCCGACACCGTCCGTCTGCCCGGGGGAGCCAAGGCCGTCGTGCTGCGCGGTGTCCATCGCGCCGAGGCCGGAGCCGCCCAGACCGACGCGCAGGGCGGCCTGCGCGTCGAGGTGATCGAACGTCCGGACCAGGCCCCGACCGAGCAGCGCACCCGCGAGCTCGAGCGCGAGTACCGCGCCGTCGTCGAGGAGCTGCTGGAGCTCCGCGGTGACGACGGGCGCATCGCCGCCTTCGTTCGCTCGATCACCGAGCCCGGCGTGCTCGCCGACACCTCCGGCTACTCGCCCGACCTGACCTTCGAGCAGAAGGTCGAGCTGCTCCAGACCCTCGACGTCACCGAGCGCCTCGAGCTCGCCCTGCGCCTGCAGCGCGAGCGGCTCACCGAGTTGCAACTGCGCAAGCGCATCCGCGACGACGTGCGCTCCGGCGCCGACAAGCAGCAGCGCGAGTACTTCCTGCGCAAGCAGATGGACTCCATCCGCCGCGAGCTGGGCGAGGACGACGCCTCGGTGGTCGACGAGTACCGCTCCCAGATCGACGACGCAGGCATGCCCGAGGCCGTACGCGAGCAGGCCGAGCGCGAGCTCGGCCGGCTCGAGCGCATGGGCGAGTCCTCGGGCGAGGCCTCCATGATCCGCACCTACCTGGATTGGCTGGTGGGCGTCCCGTGGGCCAAGCGCTCCGACGAGCGGCTGGACCCGGGGCACGCCCGCGAGGTGCTCGACGCCGACCACGCCGGCCTGGAGGACGTCAAGGACCGCATCGTGGAGTACATCGCCGTGCGCAAGCTGCGCCGCGAGCGGGGCGTGGCCGAGGATCGTCGCTCGGGCGCCATCCTCACCCTGATCGGGCCGCCGGGCACCGGCAAGACCTCGATCGGCGAGTCGATCGCCCGGGCCACGGATCGCGAGTTCGTCCGCATGTCACTGGGCGGCGTGCGCGACGAGGCCGAGATCCGGGGTCACCGGCGAACCTACATCGGCGCGCTGCCGGGCCGGCTCGTCCGCGCCCTGCGTGATGCGGGCACGATGAACCCGGTGATCATGCTCGACGAGGTCGACAAGGTCGGCGCCGACTGGCGCGGGGATCCCTCGGCGGCGCTGCTCGAGGTGCTCGACCCGGCCCAGAACCATTCCTTCCGCGACCACTACCTCGACGTCGAGATCGACCTCTCCCAGGTGATGTTCATCGCCACGGGGAACGTCATCGACACCATTCCCGGCCCGCTGCTGGACCGGATGGAGGTCATCCGCTTCGATGGCTACACCACGGCCGAGAAGGCCCAGATCGCCCGCGATTACCTGTGGCCGCGCCAACGGGAGCGCAACGCCCTGCGCGAGGACGAGGTGAGCGTCGACGACGCGACCCTCGGGCTGGTGGTGTCCGAGTACACGCGCGAAGCTGGCGTGCGTCAGCTGGAGCGCGAGCTGGGCACCCTGTTGCGCAAGACGGCGACATCGATCGCCGCCGGAAGGGTGACGGCGCCCGTGGCCATCGACGAGCCGGCGGTGCGCGATGCGCTGGGCCGCCAGAAGTTCTTCCAGGAGGCGGCGGCCCGGACGGCGGTGCCGGGCGTGGCCACCGGACTGGCCGTCACCGGGACGGGCGGGGACGTGCTGTTCGTCGAGGCCACGACGATGGAGGCCGCCGCCGGCAGCGGCGGTGGCCTGCTCCTGACCGGCCAGCTCGGCGACGTCATGAAGGAGTCGGCCCGGATCGCGCTCTCCTGGGTGCGGGGACATGCCGACGAGCTCGGCGTGGCCCCCGACGGCTTCGGCGGCGAGTTCCACGTGCACGTCCCGGCCGGCGCGATCCCGAAGGACGGCCCGAGCGCGGGCGTGGCCATGGCCACCGCCCTGTCATCCCTGCTCACCGGCCGTCCCGTGCGCCACACCGTGGGCATGACCGGCGAGGTGACCCTGCAGGGCCGGGTCCTGCCCATCGGCGGGATCAAGCAGAAGGTGCTGGCTGCCCATGCCGCGGGGCTGACCGAGGTCGTCCTGCCCGAGCGCAACCGCGGCGACCTCGACGACGTCCCCGAGGACGTCCGCCAGGCGATGACCTTCCATACCGTGCTCACGGTGGAGGAGGCGCTGGAGCACGCGCTCGAGCCGGTCCGCGCCCCGACCATCGCCGCGTAGGGATCGGCAGCTGGCCCCCGAGTGCGCCCCGGGGGCCGGGGGGTCGGGGGCGGGTCATGGTCGTCGAGCTCAGGGGCCATGCTCAGCGGCCGCCGGCGCGGGTGGGGGGAGCCGATGGTTACCCTGCAGGCCCGATGTCCCTCGCCCCGCCGAGCCTGCCCCCAGCGGGGCGCCCGCCCTCGCGCCTGCGTGGTGCGGCCTGGCGGATCCTGCCGCTGCCGGTACTGGCTGTCGCTGCCGTCGCCGCCTGGCTCGCCCTCGGCCAGGGTGGCTCCTCTCGGGCGGCGCATGGCACGGTGGCCGCCTCCGCGGCACCGACGCGGGCGGTGATCGCGCCGGCCCGGGCGCCGGTGCGCACGATCCGCACGCGCACGCACCTGCCTGCCGTCGCCGATCCCGAGGCGGCCCAGAGCTTCCCCGATCCCACGGCCGCGGCGACCCACGCGGCGGCCATCACCCCGGCCCAGGCGATCTCCGACATCGCCCCCGGCGCGCCCTCCGACGCCGAGGTGGCCCGCGAGCTGGCCCAGCTCCAGCGCCTTCAGCAGGGACAGCGCCGCGACGCCAGGGGCGGAGCGGTCGACGCCACGGGCCAGGCCCAGGCCCCGGCCGGCGCGCCGGCGGCCATCGCCCGGGTGATCGCCGGCGGCGATGCCATTGCCGACTTCCCCTACGTCTACGGCGGCGGCCACGCCTCCTTCATCGACACGGCCTACGACTGCTCGGGCTCGGTCTCCTACGCCCTGGCCGCCGGCGGGTTCCTCACCGCGCCGCTGGTCTCGGGTGACTTCATGGGCTGGGGCGCCCCCGGCCCGGGACGCTGGATCAGCATCTACTCCAATCCCGGGCACATGTGGATGGTGGTCGCCGGGCTGCGCTTCGACACCAGCGGGCGCTCGGGCCCGTTGGGCAGCCGCTGGTCGACGAACTCGCGCGGCACCGCGGGGTTCGTCGTTCGCCATCCACCGGGCTTCTGAGCGCCCGCAGGAGAGGACGGCAGCGCGAAGGCTCTCAGGCCGGAGCGACGGCCGGCGGCGACAGCAGGACGGGCTGCCCACCGCTGCCGCCCTGAGCCTCGGTGCCGCTGAGCAGGCGCTGGAGGGCAACGCTGAGCCCCGCGCTAGCCAGGATCAGCACCGTGCCCGTCGGACCCATAGCGCCCAGTCCGAGGAAGCAGCGCAGCGGGGGCACGGTCAGCGAGGCGACGAGAAGTCCCGTCGAGGCGCCGATGCCACCGAGCACCGAACTACTGAGCTGACCCTGCTGACGGCCGACCGAGAGGGTCTGGGCCAGCTGAGTGGCGACAACGCTGGCGTAGGCCACCGCTCGTGGATCAGCCACCCCCACCCGTCGGGCAGCGACGTAGGCGGCCAGCGAGAGGCTGCCGGTGGCCGTGCCGCGTCGCAGGATCTCGGCCCGCAGCGGCGCGTCGAGCGACGCGCTCCCCTCGCGGGCCAGCGAGGCGAGACGACGCTGCTCGGGTCCCTGGACGGCCACGGCAACGGCGGGCAGTACGTCGGTGACGAGGTTGACGGTGAGGATCTGGCGGGTGGTCATGGGCGCGGGCAGCCCGGCCACGCTGGCGCCGACCATGAGTCCGATCTCGCCGAGGTTGCCCCCCAGCAGCAGGCCCAGGGCCCGGCGGATGTTCTGCCAGAAGCCCCGACCCTCGACCAGCGCCTGCACCAGCGCCGCGAAGCTGTCGTCGGCCAGGACGACGTCGGCGGCCTGCCGGGCCACCTCGGTCCCGCTTGAGCCCATCGCCACGCCGACGTCAGCCAGGCGCAAGGCGGGAGCGTCGTTGACCCCGTCGCCGGTCATGGCCACCGTGTGGCCATGACGCTGTAGCGATTCGACGATCCGCAGCTTGTCCAACGGGCTGATCCGAGCGACCACGCTGACGCCCTCCAGCCGCTCGGCCAGGGTGGCATCGTCCAGCCGGGCGATGTCCTCGCCGGTGAGGGGAGCGGCATCCTCGGAGCCCAGCAGACCGGCGTCGACGGCGATGGCCTGGGCCGTGGCGGGATGGTCGCCGGTCAGCATGAGCACCCGCACGCCGGCCGCGCGACAGCGGCGGATCGCGGTGGCCGCCTCCGGGCGCAGCGGATCCTGGATCCCGATGAAGCCCCGCGCCGTCAGGCCCTGGGGCTCCTGCAGGTCGGTGCCGGGCGGGCCCTCGGCAACCATCAGGACCCGCAGCCCACGCCCGGCGAGGCGCTCGGCGGCGGCGAGCAGCCTGGCGTGACCGGCATCGTCGAGTGCTTCGGTGCCGTCTGCGCAGGCGACGCCCACACAACGCCCGGCCAGCACCTCGACTGCACCCTTGAGCGCGACCCGGCCGTCCAGCGCGGTGGCGTGAAAGCCGCGCGCGGGATCGAAGGGCGCCTCGCGCCGGCGAGCGAGCTCGTGGTGCTCACGCAGCCCGCGCTCATCGGCGGCGGCCACCACCACCGCGTCGGTCGGGTGGGCCACCGCGTCGGCCGCCTCGGGGTGCGGGCTGGCCAGGGCGGCGAGCTGGAGCGTCGCGCGCCCCACGGGCGCGGCATCCTCCAGGAGCGTTCCGTCGGCGGCGGCGAGACAGGAGAGCCGCAACCGACCCTCGGTGAGGGTCCCTGTCTTGTCGGCGCAGGCGATGTCGACCCGTCCCAACGCCTCGACGGCGCCGGGCCGACGCACCAGCGCTCCGTGTCGCGCCAGCCGGCGCGCCACCGCCGACTGGGCAACGCCGGCCAGCATCGGCAGGCCCTCGGGCACCGCGGAGATGGCGATGCTGGTGCCTAAAGCCAGCTCGGGCATCAACGGCTTGCCCCACAGCAGGCCAGCGAGCACGACAAGCAGGCCGCCCGCGGCGGCTACCGGCAGCCCCTCGCGCAGCATGCGGTCGAGCCGCTCGGCCAGGCGGCTCCCGTTGTCCGGGGCCTGGGCCAGCGCGGCAGCGATGGAGCCCATCCGCGTGTCGCGACCGACGGCCACGACGACGGCGCGGCCACTTCCCACGGTGACATCGGATCCCTCGAGCACGACGCGACCCTCGGGCCCGGCGGCGTCGACTTCCTTGCTCACCGGGAGTGATTCCCCGGTCAGCGCCGCCTCGTCGACCTCGAGGCGATCGGCCTCGAGCAGGCGCGCATCGGCCGCTACCCGGTCTCCCGAGGCGAGAATCAGGATGTCGCCGACGACGACCTCGTCGGCGGCCAGCTCTGACTCCGCGCCCTCGCGCACTACGCGCGCGGTCGGTGCGCCGAGGCGCTCCAGCTCCTCGGCCACCCGTCCTGCCTGCCCGTGCTGCCAAGCCGAGACAGCGGCGTTCGCCGCGATGACCGCGGCGATGACCACGACGTCGGCGGTGGCGCCGAGCAGCAGCGAGATCCCGGCGCCCGCGCCCAGCACCACGGTCAGCGGAGAGCGCAGCTCGCCGATGGCGCCGCGCAGCAGCGGGCTTTGCTCGTGGTGCTCGGCCGGCGGCCGCGTGCGGGCGCTGACCTCCTGTGCGGTCAGGCCCTCGGTCCGAGCACCGAGGGTGGTGAGGACATCGGCGATCATCTCGCGGCCCCAGCGCTCGGGCCGGGGATCGACGAGGCGCAGGGCGGTGCTGGTCGGGCGACGCCCGCCCCGCTCGCGCAGCCAGCTCGAGCCCAGGGCGGCCAGGGCGCCGATGTAGGTGGGGTAGGAGCCACGCAGAACATCGACCTGGCCGCGCAACCCCCACGCCGCGCCGGCCAGGTTGGCCGCCGCCGAGAGGCCGATGGCGTCGCGTTCGGCAACGCGCCGGCGCTCGGTGGCATCGAGCAGGGCGGCGACGACGGAGAGGTCGGGGGCGAGCACGTCGGCCCGGGCGGGAAAGCGGCCGCTGAGCCCGGAACTCAGTCCGATGGCCAGGTCGCAGGCGTCGAACGCCTCACCCGCCGTCGCTGCGTCGGCCACGTGGGCGACCACGGCGTCCTGGCGCTGACATGCCTGGATGAACCGAGGAGCGCCGGCCTCCACCAGCGGCACGCCCAGACGAGCGGCGAGCTCGGCTCCCGCCCCCTCGGCCGCGCCGTGGACCGCCAGCTCGATGCCCAGACGCTCGGCCGTGGCGACCAGCTCGCGGGCTCCGGGCGCGGCACGCGGACGCAGGACGACCACGGCAAGCGGGCGAGGATCGGTCTCGCCGCGCAGGAGCACGAGGGCGCCTTCGGGCACCTCGACCCCGGCGGGAAGGCCCGGCCGGAAGGCCGCGGCGGGCATGAGCACGTGGAGGGCACCGTCAACGCTGGCCTGGGCGCGATGCCCGTCCAGCGTGCCCCCGCGCGCATCGGCGCGCAGCGCACTCGCATCCCCGTCGCCGTCGGACCCGTCGAAGGCGCTGGCCAGTGGGGAGCCCGCGCCCCGGGCCACTGCGGCGGCCAGCGCCCGCGACCGACCCGCGTCGACGTCGCCGCCCAGCGCAACCACGGCGCCGAGCTCGACGCCGCCGGCCAGCACCCGCGGGCAGTCGAGGACGACCACGTCAGGACGCCGGACGCTGCGCCCGGGTCGGCTGCCCACCACGGTGGCCCCGGCCCGCAGCGCGCGGGCGGAGGCCCCGGTACCCGCCGCCCGCGAGCCGATCAGCGCGACGCGCGGGTTGACGAGCATGAGGGCGACGAACGCGCGCCGGGGCGAGCGCGTGAGCACACCGGTCAGGACCGCGTAGGCGAGCGAGGCCGGTCCCACCGCCTTCGCGTAGCGGTCGGCCGGCGATGGAGGGTGGGGCGACGGGCGACTGCGGGGCGCGAAGCTGCTCTCAGAGAGCCGGACGCGCAGCGCTGCCCCCGCGACCCGCGCCCCGGCCTGGATGGTGTCTCCGGGGGTCACGGCCCGGGGCAGGCCATCGCGACACACCACCAGCCCGCGTCCCTCGACCACCTCCCCGTCGAGCGGCACGCGCTCGTCGGGCTCGACGGTGACCACCGCGCCCGGGTAGGCGTCGGCGTCGCCGGCACGATCCTGGTACTCGCTGAAGGCTTTGCGGCGCGCGCGGATCTCGGTCACCAGTCGCAGAGCGCTCGCGCCGCTGACAGCGAGCCCAAGCGGACTGCCGGCCAGCGCCAGGCTGACGATCGTCATGCCACCGAGCACGAGCTCCGAGCGCTCCTCGCCCGTGACCCGGCGCACCGCTTCGCGTACCGGCGGCAGACCCTCGACGATGCCGAGCCCCGCGGCGACCTCGGCGGCGCGGGCGAGCGGTGCGCCCTGGGCTTCCGTGGCGCGCCGGACGGCCAGGAGCGTGAGGCCGGCCACAGCGCCGCCCAGGCGAGCGGCGTTGTCGATCAGCGGCTGGGGGTCGAGCGGATCGCTGGGCTGATCCTCGTCGGGCACGTCGGGCAGATCGAAGCCGGTGATCTCGCCCAAGAGGCTCTCGAAGTCGAGCTGGCGCGGATCGAACTCCACGAGCACGCGACCGGTCAGCGGGCTGAGCTGGGCCCAGGAGACCCCCGTCCGCGAGCGCAGGCGCCGCAGGAGCTCGCCGCCGAGGCTACCGTCGCGCTCGAGTCCGGGGACCTCGATGCGGGCGCGGTGCACGCCGCCCACGCGCTCGACGAGCCGGTGAGGGAGCCGGGCCCGCCCACCGCTACGAGGCCGCTCCGATGGGCCGGCGGGGCGGCGACCGAAGGCAGACAGCGCCGCGAGCAGACCGGGCTCGTCGACCACGTCGGGGTCGAAGCGAATCAGCACCCCTCCGGTGAGCGAGCTGGCCTCGGCGCTGCGAACCCCGGGGACGGCGGCGAGGTGCTCCTCCAACGCTCGGCCGTCGAATTGCGGCCACGGGACCCGCGCCCGCACCCGACCGCTGACAGCGCGGGTGATGCGCGGCGCGTCGGCGACGGACCCGGTCACGCAGGGTGGTGGTGGCTCAGCTCGAGCCGCTGCGGGAGCGCTGGGGGCCACTCGGCGCCGCGTCCCAGCGCTGGCGCACGTCCTGGGCCTCGGCCCAGATGTCCTCGGCCTCCTCGCGGGCCCGGGTCACCATCCGCGAGAGCCCTCTTCCCATCCGCTCGGCGGTGTCCTCGACGATGGCCTCCGCGCGCTCGGTCTGCGACGTCGCCCCGGCCCGGCCGCTGGCGGCCTGCGTCGAATTGGCCATCAGGACGCGCTGGCCGCGGGCTTGGCGGCCGGCTTGGCGCTGGTGCTGCGCCGCCGCGTGGTGCCGCGCGCGGCGCGCGACGAGGCAGGCCGGCGGGCCGGCGTCGTGGTGTCCCGGGCATCCGTGGCGACGTTCTGCGCACCTCGGGCCGCGCCCTTGGCCCCCGAGACGACGAGGTCGCCGGCCTTCAGCGCGCCGGCCAGACCGTAGACGGCGCCCTTGCGGACGTGATCGCGCACGCGGGGGGAGAACGCTGCGGCGGTCAGGCCGACCGCCAGGCCCACCTCGGATTCCATGAAGTTGCTCAGCCCCACGAGGCTCGCCTCCTGATGTCGGTGATTCCGGGCCGGGAGGCTCGGACGATGAGACATCAGCCTACCCGGCGGGGCCCTGGCGCCAAACGGCACCCGACAGACGCCGGTCGGAGGCCGTGAGACCGGCGAATCGGTCCGAGGCCAACTAGAGAAGGGCCATGGCCGCCGCGACGATCGGGCCGGGGACGCCGGCCGCCGCTGCGGCCGCCGCCACCCAGCGCCCGGCCAGGGCGAGGGCAGCGAAGGCCAAGAGGAGCTGGAGCATGCCCACAGGTTGGAGAAAAGTGACTCTAAGCACGTATTTTCCCTGTGATCGCAGCGTGAAAGGGTTGTGAACGCAGCGCCGCGGGGGTGGCTCGGGCTAGCCTCCGAGGAGATGGCCTTAGCGACGACGAGCGTGACGGGCCCGGCGGGCGCGGGCCACACCGTCGCCGCGGCGGCGGCGGCCCCCGCCCTCCACGACAGCGGCGCCGCGAGCTGCGTCTGCGGGCACTCGGGCGGCGGCGTCGGCGCCGTCCTCGACGCCATCGGCCAGTTCTTCAAGCAGCTCGCCACCCTGCACTGGGGGGCGCTGTTGATCGCCCTCGTGGCCTATGCGCTCTATCTGCTGCTGCGCTCGCGTGCGCTCTACGCCGCCCTGGCCGCCGCCTACCCGACCGAGCGCTTCGAGTTCCGGCGCGTCTGGGGGGCGTACATGGCCGCCTATGGGATTAACAACATTCTTCCCGCCGGCGGCGGCAACGTCCTGCAGGTCGTGCTCACCCGCAACTCGGTGCCGCGATCCAGCTACCCGGCGGTGACCGCCGCGCTGGCCACGGGAGCGGTCTTCGACACCCTCATGAACGTCGTGGTGGTCGGCTATTGCTTCACCCAGGGCGTCTTCCCCAAGCCTCCCGACCTCTCCAAGTTCGGGGCCTTCGACATCGGCTTCTGGGCCGCGCACCTGCACTTCACGCTGTTCTTCATCACGGCGGTCGGCGTGGCGTTCGTCGTCGGCTACGCGCTGCTGGCCGAGCGGGTGGGCACGGCCTGGCGCCAGGTCCGCCAGGGGGTGACGATCCTCACCGACCGGCGGCGCTACCTGCGCTCGATGGGCGCGCTGCAGCTCTCCAGCTGGCTGTTCAAGGGCGCGGCGTTCTGGTTCATGCTCGACGCCTTCCACATCGGCGGCAGCCTGAACGCCACCCTGCTGGTCCTCGGGGTCCAGGCCCTGGCCGCCATCTTCCCGTTCACGCCCGGCGGCGCCGGCGTGCAGCAGGCGTTGCTGGTGTCGGTGTTCGCCACGGCCGCGTCGGGCGCGACCGTCGCCGCCTTCTCGGTGGGCCAGCAGATCGCCCTCGCCGCCCTGACCCTCGGGCTGGGCTTCGCCGCGCTCACCCTGATCTTCGGTCTGCGCAGCTTCAAGGGGGCGCTGCGCCAGGCCAAGGCCGAGCGGCGAGCGGCCGGGGCCGCGGTGTAGGGGCCGAGCGGACGGCGCCGCGCTCACGGCAGCGCTGTGTGCGGTTGTCGGTGCAATTGCGGTAGAGAGCACTAAACTAACGCTATGGACACGTACTCGGCGACCGATGTGGCCCGCCGCCTGGGGACGAGCGTGCCGCGCGTGCAGCGGGCAGTCACACGACTCGGGATGGACGCCCGCCGTGGTGCGGGCGGTCGCCTGCGCTTGACGGCGCGCGATGTGATGCGCCTGCAAGCCGAGCTTGGGGTCGCGCCGCCCGCGCCCGGGCTCTCACGGATCGAGACAAGGACGCTCGCGGCGCTCGCGCGCTCTCCGCTCGGCGTCATCTCCGTGCGAGCGCTCGCTGCGCGTGCGGGTGTCTCCCCGACCGCCGCTGGCCGAGCCCTCGCCACGCTGCTCGTCCGAGGGCTGGTCCGCCGCGAACGCGAAACGCTCGCGCTGGGCAAGGCCAGGGACGTGAGCGTGCTGCGAGCGAACGTAAGCGCTCCGCAGTGGCCGGGCCTGGCCCCCGCATTGGCGCGCGTGCTCGCGCCCGAGCGTGAAGGCAGCGGCGCGCATCGACACCGAAGGGTGCCACGAGAGCTCAGGCACCTGTTCTGGAACACCGACTCCTCGCAGCTCGACGTTTCAAGCCACGGCGACTACATCGCCCGCCGCCTGCTTCACATCGGCGACCTCGAAGGGCTCGCGTGGGGCGCGGATCGCCTCTCGGCGGACAATTGGCGTCACGCTGCTAACGCTCGCGGGCTCTCCCCTGAGAGCCGGGTGCTCGCGCTCAACCTCGCGGACAGAGCGCCCGCGTGAGCCTCCCCGAATCGTCGCGGGCCGTGATGCCCTCGGACGCGCTGGCGACCTGGGAGACGATCGCCCCGGCCCTCCCAGACGCGCTCTATCTCGGCGGCGGCACGGCGCTGGCCGTCCACCTCCACCACCGCCAAAGCCGGGACCTCGACTTCTTCTACCACCGTGGCGCCGTCGATCTCGGCGCACTGGAGGGGGAGCTGCGCCAGCTCGGGTCCTTCGCGGTCACCCAGCGCACGCCCGGCACGCTGGGTGGCGTCTTCTCAGAGACCAAGCTGCAATTCCTGCACGCAGACGAGCGCACTTCACAACACCAGCTTGAGCCGACGAGCAGGCTGGCGGGCATCAACGTGGCAGGCGTCGGCGACCTCCTGGCGATGAAGCTCAAGGTCGTCTCCGAGCGCGGCGAGCTGCGCGACTACTTCGACATCGAGACGATCGAGCTGCAAACGGGGCGGAGAGTCGAGGAAGGACTCGGACTGCTCCGCGAACGCTACGGGGCCAGCGCGGACTCGCACCTCTTGGGGCGTGTCGTGCGCGCGCTCGGATACCTGGACGACGTTGACGAGGACCATCTCCTCCCGGAGAGCAGGCGCGACATCGCCGCGTACTGGGCCAAGCGCCAGCCGGACATCATCCGCAGCCTCGGCCGCGTCTTTGGGCGCCCGCAGGAGCGCGCTGCTGGCGCACCGGACTCACCGAACGCTCCCGCCGCGCCGCAGAGCCGCCCGTCAGCGAGCGCAGGACGAATCTGGGTCGGACCGTACCGCCGTCGCGACGGCCAGCCGGTACGCGGGCACTACCGTGGCTGAGCGAGGTCCAGACAGCCAGGCCCGACCTACAGCCCGACGAAGCCTCCCGGTCGCCCCGGCGCCAGACGCTCGCAGCCGGCGGCGGTGACGACCGGGGGCAGCGCGTACACCTGCGCCACGGTCACCCCGGCGTGGAGGATGAGCCGCGCGCCGGGGATGGTCCGGGTCCACGCCCGCTCGGGGATCTTGAAGCCGGCCGGCCGGTCGCGGGGGACGTCGGTGATGACCACGTAGCCATAGCCGCCGGCTGCGAGCTGGGCGCGGAAGGCAGCACAGCTCGGGCTGGGGAGGAACTCGCCCCGCTTGGACCCGCGAAGCCCGATCCACTGCACCCGGTTGGAGAGCGCAGCGCCGTAGAACGGGTACTGCGCGAAGGACCCGGCCAGGGCGATGCGGGCGTGGCGCAGCGGCGCCGCCCAGGCGTAGGCGATGCGGATGTTGTTGGAGCGGTCCGCGTAGCGCCCGTGGCGCTCGAGCGCAGCCACGGCGAGTCCCACCGGGACGATGAGCCCGAGCAACAGCGCGATCGCAGGCAGGGCGACCAACCCGCGGCCGAAGGGCCTCCGGGCCACCCGCGGCCACCTAGCCGCGCGTCGCGTCAGTCCAACAGCCAGCAGGCAGGCCCCCACCGCCACCACCCCCAGCCCGGCCCCCACCGGGTGATCGCCGATGGCCCCGTAGTCCAGCGCGGCCGCAGCTACCCCGAGGCCGGCCAGCGCCGCCGTCCACTGCGCCCAGCGCCGGTCGGGAAACGGCAGCTGCAGCGCCAGCAGCACCCCGCCCATCAGCAGCGCCGGGGCGGCGAAGCGCAGGTTGGTGGCAAACAGCACCGGCGCCCCGGGCAGGCCACCCGCGCTCTTGGGCGTGACCAGATAGCCCAGCGCCGACGCGAGGGCGACGACGCCCACGAGCCGGGTGCCGCGGCGGCTCCGGGCGGCGACCCCGAGCAGCGCCCCGACCAGGGCCAGGCCGAGCAGCCCGGGCCACAGCGGTCCGAGCTCATGCTCCAGCCCGCTCGCGAAGTACGACGAGCCCCCGCCGTGGGCGAGGTAGTGCGCGACGGTGAAGCTCTGGCCGTGATGGAGCAGGGGAACGCCCGGGAGCGGACCCAGGCGCAGCCAGGGCAACGGGTTTCCGACGGCGATGAGGTTGCGGGCAAACCAGAAGCCCCCGGCGACGAGCAGCCCGGCCGTCCACGTCAGCGCGGCGGAGAGACGACGGCCGCGACGGGCGACGAGCACGCCTCCGGCGGCGAGCAGGCAGACGGGCTCAGCGACGGTGATCTTGGCCGAGATGGCCAGGCCGCCGACCAGGGCGGCGAGGATCAGCGAGCGATCGCCTCCCTCGCGCCCGGCGAGCATGGCGAGCGCGGCCAGGAGCAGACCGAGGGCGGCGATGTCCGAGCCCGCTGCACCGGCCTGGGTGCGCAGCAGCAGCGGCGTGCTCACCGCGGCCAAGGCCACCACGCAAGCCCCCCCGCGACCGTGCGGGCGCCCCAGGCACCAGGCGGCCAGAAGCGCCAGCGCCAGCCATCCGAGGTTGACGAGGGCGACGATGCCGTCGCCGCCGAAGAGCAGCATCGAGAAGCCGTGGAGCATCTCGGTGGTCGCCGGGTAGTACGAGGTCTGCGCATCGGGCCCGAAGAAGTTGAGGCTGACGATGTCGCCGCGCTGGACGAAGCGCGCGGCCAGCGAGAGGTGGTACCAGAGGGAGTCGGGATCGGTCAGCCCACCGTTGACCGCCGGCGCGATGCTCGCCCCCCATCCGCACGCCACCAGCCCGGCGCCCAGCCCGGCGAGAGTCAGCGACCCGCGCCGGCCTCCGTTCACCAGCCGGGGTCTGCCGGTCGCTGGCGCGACGGACGTGACGGGCTCGGGCGGCGGCCAGCGCCGGCGCACCCCGACGGCGATGGCCGTCCCCACGGCCGCGCAGGCAATGACCGTGGCGGTCAGGCTGAACGCCCCCACCGTCCCGCACGCCTCCAGCACCCAGGTCAGCGCGCACAGGCCGGCGACGGCCTCGACGAGACGGGCCGGGGCCCCCTCGGCGTCCGGGGTCATCACCCGCCGGACCTCGCGGGCGCCGAGCCACAGCGGACCGAGCGCCGCGGCGCTCAGCGCCACGCCCAGGAGGAAGCGGCCGGGGGCTACGGCGCGCTTCTCCGCAGACGCGGCGGCCCGCCGAGCACGATCGCCCCGGCCGCGGCCACCACGGTGACCCCGACGAGGGCGAGCGGCCAGCCGGCCGAGGCCGCGTCGTGCAACGCCTGGGCGAAGTCGACGCTGCGGAAGGCCCGAGGCGAGCGGCCGGCGACGCCGAGCGCGTCGACGAGGCCGGTGTGGCCGAGCGGCGCCCAGATCACCCCCTCATAGACGGTGGCGGCGATCGCCGCCAGGCGCAGGGGACGCGAGGCGCCCAGGGCGGCCAGCGGGAGCACCCAGACCACGTACCACGGCTCCAACCAGCTGAGGCTGAGCATCAGCGCGAGCATCGTCCAGCCCGCGCCGGGCAGCCACCCCTTCCCCCGCACGGCACGCACGGCGGCCCACACCGCGACCCCCGCCACCCCCACGTCGAGGGCCAGGCGCACGCCGGGCGTCACCCCACCCAGGCCGAGCGCCGCCCCGAGCAGGTTGGGAAGGCTCAGGCTGGAGACCAGGCCGGCCTGGCGGTCCAGCGCCGGGAGATGCCCGGCGAAGGCCACCAGGATCACCCCGGCGGCCAGGGCCCCGGCCGCGGCGGCCTCGAGCAGCGCGCGGGCGCGCCGGCCCGGCTCGGCGGCCAGCGCAGGCAGGGGCACGACGGCCAGCGTCGTCACCTTGGCCGCGGCGGCGAGCACCAGCGCCGCCCCCGCCGCGCCCTTCCTGCGCCCGGCGCCCAGCAGGGCAGCGCCGGCCAGGGCGGCGGCCAGCCACAGGTCGTTGTGGGATCCCCCGACCGCCCACAGCAGCCAGACCGGGCACAGCCCGCACAGGGCCACCGCGGCCTGGGGGGAGCGGTCAAGCCGGCGCGCGGCCCGGCCGACGAGGGCGATGGCCGTCAGGCTGGCCATGGCGCCGAGCCCCTTGAGCACCCAGATGGCGGTGGCGATGGATGCGTGGCCGAGCGGCGCCACCACCAGGGTGAAGCCGGGCCCGTAGGGGTCGGAGAGCTGGTGCCAGGTGGTCCAGGCGAACAGCTGATCACGGGGCGCGGCGAGCAGCGAATGGGCGTACGGATTGAGGCCGTGGAGCGCCTGCAGCCGTGCGTAGCCCAGGTAGTTGTAGATGTCGGCGCCGTTGATCGGCGGCCCGAGCAGCAGGAGGAGATGGGCAACCAGCACCGCCCCCCACACGGCGCCCAGCGGCAGCGTGGACGCCCAGCGCGTCAGGCCGAGCCAGCCGACGCCGGCGACGGCCACCGCGATGGTGTAGGCGACGCGGGCGTGATCGGTGCCCAGGACGCCGATCAGCCCGGGCGCGCGCAGGGGGCCGGCCAGCCAGCCCGGGAAGCGACCGAGGGTGCTGGGGGTGACCAGGAAGCTCGGATGGGCGGCGGCGATCACCGCCACGGCGCCGCAGACGGCGACGGGCAGGGCCAGCGCGACCCAGGCCGCGGCGCGCGGCGCGCGGGGGGCTCGCCGCGCCCCCACCACGGCTAGCGGCTGTGAGCGCCGACGGGCATCAACCCGCCAGCGGCTGCTTCATGGCCTCGGTCTCGGGCACGTTCTTGTACGGCTGCTCGGGGTCCTGGTGCTCCTCGTGGTAGGCCGAGTCCGCGTTGACGGCCCAGAGGTCGTGGCCGGCACCGTCGAGCTGGTTCTCCACGGCGCGCATGGCGGTCAGCATCGAGTGGTCGGAGTTGTTGTAACGGTGCAGCCCGTTGCGCCCGACCTGCTGGAAGTTCTCCAGCGGATCCAGCCACGTGCGGATCCTCTCGACACGCAGGGAGTAGTCGGCGTCGTACATCGGATAGGCCAGCGGCACGTGGACGGCAAAGCCGCGCTCCACCTTGCTGGGGTCGACCAGGCCCAGCGAGGCCAGCTCGCGCTTGGCCAGCTCCACGAGCTGGTGCTCGGGCATGGTCCACAGGTCGTCGCCCTGGAAGCAGAAGTACTCGAGGCCGACGCACGCCTTGCTGGGGTCGGGCACCATCCAGGGGCTCCATGAGCGGTAGTTCTGAATGCGTCCTACGCGGACCGTCGGCTCGTGGATGTAGATCCAGTTGTCGGGGAACAGGTCCTCGCCGTCGATGACCAGGGCCACGGTCATAAAGTCGCGGTAACGCAGCCCGCGAGCTGCCTCGCGCACCTCGAAGGGCAGGTCGGGGTCGGCCAGCCCAGCCGTGGCCCGCAGCGGCAGCGAGGAGATGACCGCGGCGACCTCGATGACCGCGCCGCCGGCGTGGACGCGCACGGCGCGCCGGCCTTCGAACTCGATCTTGGTCACCTTGGCGTTGAGGCGCACCTCGCCGCCGTTGGCCTTGACCTCCTCGGCCATCCGCTCCCACATCTGGCCCGGGCCGAAGCGCGGGTAGTTGAACTCAGAGATCAGGCTCTTGACCTTGTCGCCCTTGTTGCCGAAGAACGCCGCCTTGGCAGCCGCGAAGAACGACAATCCCTTGATGCGCTGGGCCGCCCACTCGGCGCGAATCTCCGAGCAGGGCACGCCCCACACCTTCTCGGTGTAGGACTCGAAGAAGTTCTCATAGAGCCGCTTGCCGAACCGGTTGGAGACCCACTGGTCGAAGGTGTCCTCTGAGCCCTTGGGCTTGACCAGCGCGACCATGTAGGAGAGCAGGCAGCGGGCCAGCTCGACCGGGCCCAGCTTCTTGATGACGTCCATGCCCTGAAGGGGGTATTCGAGGAACTTGCCGTGCCAGTAGATGCGGGACTGGCGCGGCCGGCGGAGGAACTCCTCGTCCATGATCTCGTGCCAGAGGTCGTCGACCTCCTTGGCCTTGGTGAAGAAGCGATGGCCACCCAGGTCGAAGCGGAACCCGTCGCGCACCTCGGTCTTGGCCAGGCCACCGAGCTGGTCCTCGCCCTCGAGGACGATGACTGGGGCCCCCCGGCGGGCGAGCAGGTAGGCGGCCGTCAGTCCGGCCGGACCGCCGCCGAGGACGGCGGTGGGCTTTGCCTGCTCGGCGCTCATGGCGCCGGACGGGGAGCGGGAGCCGGGGCGGGCGCGGGTCGCTTGAGGTAGAGCACGGCGTGCATGGCGATGTTCGTCGACTCCGGGCGGTAGAAGGTCGGGGCGGCGGCGATGCGGACGAGCTCGGAATCCCGGGCCAGCGCATCGCCCCACTGGGCCGAGCGGCGGCGGACCAGCTTCGTCCAGGGCGCGTTCCAGTTGGACAGGAATTGCGTCACCGGACGCACGAACAGCACGCGCTGTCCGGGCGGCACTGTAGCAAGCACCCCCAGCAGGTTCTGGCCCACGTTGGAGGCGCGCAGCCGCTTGAGCGCATCGCGCCAGTCCATGATTCCGGGGTCCGGGGTGGCGCCGAGCTGGGTGGCGAAGCGCACGCCGGGGGCGAGGTAGTAGCGAAACAGCGAGACCTGCTCGGGAGAGCCGACGATGACCAGGTCGCCCGGCCTCAGGGACCCGTTCAAGTCGATGGCGAGCTGACGGGCGTTTGACTTGTTGTTGACGTGATGGGCGGCCGGGTTGATCCACAGGCCGGCGACGAGCACGAGGGCGACCAGGCCGACCCGTCCCGCGCGGGCCAGCCCCAGGGCGAAGAGCAGCAGCGTCGGGCCGACGATCACCGAGAGGTAGCGCGGGTTGAAGGCGGGGGTGACCTGGGAGACGGCCCAGCCGAAGGCGATGGCGCCGAGGGCCAGCGCGAGGAGGGCGATGGCGGCGGTGCGGTCGGGGTTGGGACGGTTCGATGGGTGCGGCGGGGACGTGGGCGCGGGTGGGCGAGTGGGATCCCGGGGGGGACGGGCGCCGTTCTCGGCGTCGCCGGCGAGGGCCGCCGAGGCCCCGGCCGGGGGTTCGCCCAATGCGGCGCCGATCGCGCTCGCCGCCGCCCCGGCCCCCGGGCGCCAGATGCTCCACAGCCCCAGGCCGCCGGCCAGCATCAGCACGCCGGTGGCCGAGCCGCCACCCAGGATGCTCTGGGAGAAGACGACGGGAACCCCGAGCCCGGGCTTGTCCGCCCATGGCGCGGCGGTGTGGGCCCGCTGGAAGAGCAGGGTCGGCAGCCAGGGCAGGTAGAGGACCGCGCAGACCCCGAAGCCGATCAGGCCGTCGCGCAGCAGCGCGCGACGCTCCGAGAGCGGCGCCAGGCGCCGGCAGAGGAGAAAGGCGATGACCGCACCGACGCCGAGGAACAGGCCCCAGTTGTGGGTGTAGGCGAGCACGGCGAGCGCGACGCCAAAGGCGGGCGCGAAGCGCCCGCGCCGGTAGACGAACGCCTGCAGGAAGCAGGCGGCGACGACAAAGCTCCCCAGGGCGCACAGGGCGTACATGCGCGTCTCCTGGGCGTAGATGTCCAGGAACGGATTGAACGCGGCCAGGACGGCGGCGATCCAGCCGGCACGCCGGCCGAACACGCTGCGGGCCGCCCATCCCGCGGCGGGGATGCACAGCAGCGACGCGGCGAGCGAGAGCGTGTGGGTCGCGCTCTCCGAGGAGCCGAAGGCGCCCATCCAGCCGTGCAACAGCGCGTAGTAGAGCGGCGGCGAGCCGTCCTGGCGCATGAGCCCGGGGATGGCCGAGAGGGGATGGGCGGCGATGCCCACGGACAGGCCCTCGTCCATCCAGTAGGGCACGCCGAGCTGGCGCGTGCGGATGAACAGCGACAGCGCGAGCAGGAGCGCGCCGGCCACCGTGACCACCGCCCAACCGGGGATCCGGAGCTTCTCGGTGGCGGCCTCAGCGACGGCCGGGCGCCGGGGGGCGAGCGTGGCCATGGCGAAGCTGGAGGGTAGTGACTGGCCGCTGCGTGCCGATCGGGCCGACGCTCCCGGTCAGCGTCGCGGCTTGCGCTGGACCCGGCCACGCGTCCGCGGCATTGGGACTGCGGTCATGGCGCGCGACACGCGCCGAGCACCGTCCACCCACCCGCACCGGTCAGCGCGGCAAGCCCGCCGGTGCTCGCCGGCGTGGGCGGATCGTCGAGCGTCGCCGCCGCGCGGAAGACCAGCGCTCCCGGCCCCGGATCGAGTCCGATGCGATGGATGGGCACCCGCAGGCGCCAGGCCAGCGCCGTGACCTCCAGCGGCCCGATGACCGGGGCCCCGCAGCGCAGAGCTTTGTCGCGGCCGCCGGCCCGCGTCACCGCCGTACCCAGATCGCGGTCGAGCCGCGCCTCGTAGCCCAGGTGGTCGCTGGCTCGGCTGATCCCGCGGAGCTGGGGCAGGGCACTGGCGACCAGGATCAGCACCGCGAGGGCGCCGACCGCGATGCCGGCCCCGCGTCCCCGACGGCCAGCCAACGCGACGAGGCGCCCGACGCCCACGCCGGCGAGGGTGGCCGCCGCGGCGATCGAGAGCAGCACGTAGCGGGGGTTGCCCGAGGCCAGGCGCGCCTGGGCCATCACGGCGACCAGGACCAGCCACGCGGCGCCAAACAGCCCGACGGCGACCGTCATCGCGTGCGTCGCGTCGGCCCCCGACCAGCACCCGAGCGTCCGCGCGGCGCGGGGCTCGGACGTCCGCGCGGCGCGCGGACGCCGGCGCCCGACCAGCGCGACGACGCTCCAGACGACGCCCAGCAGCACGGCGGCCTGCACGCCGATGGGCAGGTAGGAGCGCGCTCGGCTGAGGACCGTTCGAGCGGCCTGGCCCGTGGTGGCGGGATTGTCGGGCGTGATCGCTCGGGCGCGCGCAGCGCCGCGGAACAGCTCGCCCGAGCCCCACAGCTCCGCGCCGAACCACAGTACCGGGACGGCAACCAGCCCGGCCAGGACCCAGGGTCGCAGTGTCGGGTGGCCCCGCCACAGCCAGGCCGCCAGCAGCAGGGCGAACGGCCAGGCCTCGGGCCGCAGCAGGGCGGAGGCGACGGCGAGCGCCCAGGCCCACCCGGGACGCCGGTCCAGGCCGGCCAGGCCAGCGCCGAGCACGCCGGCGACGAGGAGTCCCTCGCTGTTGCCCGACCACGCGCTGCCCAGGAAGCCGTCGCCGGGAAGCCGGAAGTTCAGGCCGGCCACCGCGAGCACGCCGATGGCCACGACGGCGGCGGGCAGCCGACCCCCCCGCGGGGTCAGGCGCGCGGCGCAGCGGCCAGCGGCCCAGACCCCGAGCAGCCCGCCGGTGCGGGCAACGAGGAGCCAGAGAGCCGGAGCGGCGCCACCCGCGGGAGCCAGCACGGTGCAGAGCAGGACCGGCAGCGGCTTCCAGGACGGGCCGTCGAGGGTCGACAGCGAGCCGTGGGTGACCTCGCGTCCCCACTCGATCCACGCCCACGGGTCATAGGTCGGCGCCGCGGCCTCAAACAGCGACAGCGCCGAAACGGCCAGCGTCCCCAGGCCGACGGCCAGGGCCGCGCGCGGCGGCCACCGAGAGCGCGCGGTCAGACCGCGGTGGCCGCCGGCTCGCGGACCTCGGCGGGCCGCTCCTCGGCCAGCTCGCCGGCCAGCGCCTGCTCCTCCGCCTGGACCGCCTCGCGGGCGTCGCGGTAGCGCGAGAAGCCGCCGTAACGGGTGAACAGCACGACGGCGCCGGCCACCGTGATGGGGACGAAGAGCACGAAGCGCAGCAGCAACAGGTAGGAGGTCACCAGCCCGTGCGCGTTCTTGACCGCCGCACCCATGGCGAAGACGACAGCGGCGTCGAACGTACCGACGTACCCGGGCGCCGCGGGGATCAGCGAGAACAGGTTGGCCAGCACCATCACGTAGAGCGCGCCGCTGAGACCGACATCAAGGCCCAGGGCGTCGGCGACTGCGTAGTAGACCCCGGCCTCGCAGGCCCAGATGACCATGGACAGCGCCAGCAGTGCGGCCCCGTGAAGGCTGAGCAGAGCCCGGGCCGGCGTGGCGAAGGGGCGAAGCATCCGCCACGCCCGCTCGACGAGGTGGTGACTACGAGCGAAGCGCAGGACGGCCAATCCGGCCAGGCCGAGCACGGCGACGACGGCGACCGCGATGAGCAGCGGCGTGTTGGAGGGCAGCTTGACGTTGCCCAGGACCCCCACCGTGAAGGCGAAGAAGAGCAGGCCCAGGGCGACCGCGTCGAGGACGCGCTCGGCGATGACGGTGCCCAGGATCCCGCGCTTGCTCGCTCCCCGCTTGGAGAGCAGGAAGGCCCGCAGCAGCTCGCCCCCGCGCGCGGGAAGGACGTTGTTGCCCATGTAGCCCACCAGGACGAGGCCGTAGGCGTCCTTGCGGTCGATGCGGACATCGTTGCGGCGCAGGATGCGCTCCCACCGCTCTCCGCGCAGCAGGGTGGCCACGGCGTAGATGGCCACGGCGCCGACGAGCTCCCAGATCGCGGAGGCGCTGGAGGGGAAGTGGGGCGCGTCCTGCCGGGAGATCCACCAGGCAACGGCAGCCAGCGCGATCACCCAGATCGCGTGCCAGGGACGCAGCCGCAGCCGGCGGCCGGGGTGGGATGTGGAAGCGGCGGGGACGTCGGTGGACATCGCGAGCTACGGCTGGACGCGGTGCAGGGATCCGACTTCGGCCAGTGGTCCGGACACTGACACGAAGCCGAGAGTGTAGGCGCTGGGCGGGTTTGCTGTGGCCCCTGGTCTAGGAGCTCGTCGAGAGGGTCAGCGAATCCTGTCGCTTGAGACAGCTCTCGGCCTTGGCCAGCACCGCCTCCGACGCCCCGCGCACGAAGACAAGCGCGCTGCCGACGCGCTCGGCGCCCTCGGCGTCGCCGCGCAGCTCGATGGCCTCGGCCTCGGCCGTGGTGATGGTGAAGACGATCGAGGGGCCGTCCGGTCCCGCCCCGAGCAGCAGCTGGCGCGGACCTACGGGGACGGCGGGCACGTGCGCGTGGCGCAGGCAGGTCTGCGTGCTCGCGCGCGGGTCGAAGCCGTGGCGCAGGGGCAGGCTCGCGTGGGGATGCTCAGCGCAGCCCGCGGCGCCCGCGATGGCGATGGCCAGTCCCAGCGCTCCCGCCGCCCGGGCGCCCGGGCGGCGCCGCGGCCGATGGCGCCCTCGGCTGGGTGGGCTCGAGACCGTAGAGGGTGGAGTAGCCATTGAGGTAGAGCAGGTGGCCGTCGGTGACGATCGGGTTGAACGCGCCGTCGGGGAACGACCAGACGCGATGGCCGTCGACCACGTCGAGGCCGATCGTCGTCCGGGTGCCCAGATCGGAGAAGTAGACCACGCGCCCGACGATGGTGGGCGACCCAGAGATCTTCCCCCCCGCGCGGTAGCGCCAGCGGACGCGACCCGATTGGGCGTCGAAGGCGTAGAAGGATCCATCGTAGGAGCCGACGTAGGCGGTGGGGCCCAGACCGGTGACATCCTCGACGGCGGGGGACGCGTAGACGTAGTCGCCCGTCTGCGACGCCCAGGCGAGCTTGCCCGAGTCCGCCGCGAAGGAGTACACGCGGTCGTCGGTGTTGCCGGCATAGACGCGGCCGAAGGCCACGGCCGGGGTCGAGTAGAAAGTGCCCGAGCCCAGGCCGAAGCGAGCCCCGCTGGTGCCGACCTTCCACTTCAGGGCGCCGTCGGTGCGCCGAAGCGCGTACATCGTGCCGCTGTAGTCGCCGACGTAGAGCACACCGTCCTTGAGGGCCAGGCCGCCCTTGACGGCGGCACCGGCTTTGTAGGTCCAGACGACATGGCCGGTGGCGGCATCGAGAGCGTAGATGCGCCCGTCCTCGGATCCGACGTAGAGCACGCCGTCGATGAGCAGCGGCGAGGACTCAGTGCGGCTGGACAGCTCGTGGCTCCACTGCACCCGCCCACTGAGGCGGTCGAGGGCGACAACCCGACCCGAGCCCCGCGGGCCGATGAGCAGAGGGGCGTACACCCCGCCGGTGCCGACCGCGGGCGACGCGGCGGCCAGGCGGCCCACCCGGCGCACCCAACGGGTGTGCCCGGTCGGGGCGTCGAGGCTCCGCAGCAGCCCGGAGTCGTCCAGGACGTAGAGCGAGTCGCCCCAGATGACCGGCGGGAACTCGAGCAGGGCACTCCCGTGCGAGGCCCAGCGCACGTCGAAGGGGGGGGCGATCGAGGCTCCGATGACCCGGGTGCGATCGGGGGTGTAGCCGTAGGTGGGCCAGGCGAACAGGCGCTGACGGATGGGCCCGAGGGTCGGCGGCGCCTGCGGGACGAAGCGCACCCCGGGGTGGGAGACGTTGCCCGGGCCGCCGCGTACGACGATCACGGCGCCGGCGATGGCCACGAGCAGGACACCCAGGCCGGCGAGCAGGGCCGCCCGGCGGCGCAGTCGCGCCCGGCGGCGCAGTCGAGCGCGGGGCACGGTCCGCCGATGCTATCCATGGGCTCGGCCATCCCGCGATGCTACGAGTCACCTGCACCCGCCGTCTCCTTCCCGCCGCCGTCGTCGTCGTCGTCGTGCTCGCGGCCATGCCGGTCGCCGCCGGCTCGCGGCCCGCGCCCCACGGACGTCCGGCGGCGGTGACCGCGCCCGGCGCGTCGCTGACCACGTTTGACTTCCCCGACCCGTCGGTGCTGCCGGCCAACGGCGCCTTCTGGGCCTACGCGACGCGCACCGCCTGGGAGCCCCGCGGGCACGTCTTCGGAGTGCTGCGCTCGACCGACCTCGTCCACTGGCGCAAGGTCGGCGACGCCCTGAGCTCGCCACCGCGGTGGACCGGAGGGCAGTGGTGGGCACCGAGCGTCCTGGAGGTCGGCGGCCAGTTCCTCCTCTACTACTCGGCTCAGGAGCGCGGCCACGGCGATCACTGCATCGGCCTCGCGGTCTCCGGCCGGCCCCAGGGGCCCTTCCTGGATAGAGGGCCCCTGGCCTGCGGTGACCCCGACACCGCCGGCTACATCGATCCCGCCCCGTTCCAAGATGCCGACGGCAGCATCTACCTGTACCTGTCGGTCGACGGCCCCACGCACGAACTGGCGGTCATCCCCCTCACGCCCGACGGGCTCACCGCCGCCGGCCCCCTGGTCACGCTCCTGGGCGTCAACCAGGCGTGGCAGCGCGGGCTGGCCGACGAGACGGTCGAGGGTCCGGCCCCGGTACTGCACGACGGGCGCTACTACCTCCTGTACTCGACGGGCAGCTACCGGTCGGATTACCGCATGGGCTACGCCGTCGCCGCGTCGGCGCTCGGCCCCTTCGTCGACGCGCCGACCAACCCGATGCTGGTCGGCGGACCGCTCACCGCGCCCGGCGGCGGCTCGGTCTTCGACGGGCCAGGGGGTCCGTGGCTGGCCTTCCACGCCTGGCGGGGGCCGGCGAACTACGCCCGGGGCGGAGCGCGGACGCTGCGCGCGGCCCCGCTGGTCTGGGCGGGTGAGCAGCTCGGCGTCGCGGCACCGGGCGGAGCGGGTTGAGGCGCGCGGACGGGCGCCCGGGGGCTGGCCGAGAGCTGCTCTACGGCCCGACGTGGGGTGGGACGTCTCGGAGCCGGATCGTGGTCTGGGTGAACCCGCTGCGACCGGCGCGCGCCAGCACGACCCGAACGCGGTAGTTGCCCGGGGCGACCGGGGCGCCGCCGTCCCCGCGGCCGTCCCAGTCGACGTCGACGAGGCCCTTGTCGCGGACCGACCGGCCGCGCAGCAGGGTGCGCACGCTGGCGCCTTGGGCGTCGATGACCTGGATGGTCACCCGGTCGTGCTCGACCACCCGGAAGCGCACCCCGGCGGCGTCGTCGACCCCGTCGCCGTTGGGCGTGAGCAGCGGCGTGGAGGGGTGGTCGACGATGGCCGGCCGCGTGAGCTTGAGCCGTTGGAAGGCGAACAGGACGATGAAGCTGGCCGCCGCCAGCACGAGGAAGGCGATCCGAGCGGCGGGCAGCGGCCCCGGCAGCGCAGCCGACGGCCCGGCACCAGCGCCGCTGCGCGAGCGAGCCGCAGGCACGGCGGTCGACGACGACGCGGCCTCGGGCACGCCCACACCGTATCCGGCGCGCAACGGTCCCTCACACTGCCGCGCGCCTCCCGCGCACTGGTCGTCGGGGCCGGATTGCACTAGCCTGGGCCCGGCTGATGCCGTTGTCGCCCAAGCAGCGACCCCTCACGCCCACGACCCCGGCACGTGGGCGTGACAGGCCCACGTCCCCAGGACGGGGCGCCGGCCCCGCTCTCCGGGTCGTCGCCGCTCTGGCGCTCGCGGCGGCCGGCGCCCTGGCGGTCGCCTCGGCGCTGACGCCCAACATCCACTGGCGCAACGCGCTGCTCAGCCAGCTCGAGCCGCACGGCGCGCGGCACTTCGGCCACGTCCTGGCCGGCATGGCCGGTATCGCCCTGCTCGGTTTGGCCCTCGGCGTCTGGCGCGGTCAGCGCCGTGCCGCCGAGGCGGCGATCGTCGTGCTCGTGATCGTCGCCGTGCTCGACGCCATCAAGGGCCTGGACTACGAGGAGAGCGTGCTGGCCTTGGCCCTGGCCTGGCTGCTCTACTCCGAGCGAGCTGCCTTCCAGCGCGGAGCGGATCTTCGCCCCGGCTTCGTGTCCGGCACGGTGGCGGTCGGGGCGATCATCACCGCCTATGCGGTGTCGGTGACCACCGAGCTGGTGACCGGCCGCAACGTCGGCATCGGGCGAGCGCTCTCCCGGGGCCTGCACGGGTTGGTCATGGGCGGCTGGTTCTTCAACTCCCCCGAGCCTTCTTCGATCGCGCTGGATGTTCTCGTCGTCCTCGGGCTCGCCGCCGGCGCGCTCTGGCTGGTGGCCCTCCTGCGCCCGGGCCGGGCGGTGGACGGTCACAGCGAGGAGGACCATCGGCGGGCCGCGGAGATCGTCGGCGCCTGGGGTGATGACTCGCTGGCGCCGTTCTCGCTGCGCGAGGACAAGGCGATCTTCTTCGCGGCTGAAGGGCTGCTCACCTACCGCGTGGTGCAGGGGACGGCGGTGGTCTCGGGCGACCCCATCGCGCCACCCGCCCGCGGACCCGAGGTCCTCGCGGCGTTCGCCGAGCACGCCACCCGCCAGAACTGGAGCGTGGCCCTCACCGGAGCAGCCGAGCACCACCTGCGTGCCTACGCCCGGCTCGGGTTCCGCGCGCTGCACATCGGCAACGAGGCGTGGGTGGACCCACGCAGCTTCAGCCTCGAGGGCCGGCGCATCCGCAAGGTCCGCCAGTCGCTGCATCGCGCCGAGCGCCAGGGCTGGAGCTTCACCGTGCTGCGCGGCGGCCAGCTGGATCGAGGCCAGGTGGCAGGCCTGGAGGCCGTCGAGCGGCAGTGGCGCCGCGCCCAACGGCGGCTGCAGGGCTTCGCCATGACGCTGGGGCACCTGTGGCGCGGCGACGAGGACGAGGACGACCTCTACGTCCTGGGGACGAGCCCGCAGGGCGAGATCCGCGCGTTCCTCCGCTTCGTGCCGTTCGGTCGCGGCTACTCGCTCGACGTCATGCGCCGCCTGGACGAGAAGCCCAACGGGCTGATCGAGGCGATGGTCGCGCTGGCGCTGCTGGAGGCCGGTCGATGCGAGTCCGAGGAGGTCTCGCTGAACTTCGCGGGCTTCGCCCACGTGATGGCGGCGGACGCGGCGCTCAGCCGTGGTCAGCGGGTGCTGCGCTGGCTGTTGCGGCGCCTGCACGGGCGCTTCCAGCTCGAGCGGCTCATGCAGTTCAACGAGAAGTTCGACCCGTCCTGGCGGCCCCGGTTCCTGGTGTACGCCGGCCGCCGGGGGCTGCCCACCGCCGGCTGGCGGGTGCTGCAGGCCGAGGCGTACGTACCCGGGCCGCGCGGCCGACCGTTGAAGTCGCGCTGGTCACCGCCCGAGGCCAGCGCTCACGACGCCGCACCCGTCGCCCGCTGATGGAGGTCATCGACATCTCGGTGCCCGTGCGGTCGCTCATGCCGATCTACACCGACAACCCCGGCGTGTCGCTCACCCTCCACTCGTCCATCGCCGAGGGCGACCCGGCCAACGTCACGCGTATCGACTTCGGCGCCCACACCGGCACCCACGTCGACGCCCAGTCTCACTTCCACCCCGACGGCAAGACGGCCGAGGAGCTGTCCCTCGACGTGCTCGTCGGGCCGTGCCTCGTCGTCGACGCGACGTGGGCGTCGGGGTCGCTTGACGCAGCGGCGGTGGAGCGGATGGCCCTGCCGCCCGGTACCGAGCGGGTGCTGGTGCGCACCGAGAACTCCTGGCTGTGGGAGCGCCCGGAGTTCACCCGCGATTTCGTGCGCTTCGACGGGTCCGGCGCCCAGGCCCTGGTCGACGCCGGGGTGCGCCTGGTGGGCATCGACTACCTCTCCATCGGAGACCAGGACGCGCACCGGATCCTGCTGGGCGACGCCGACGTGGTCCCCGTCGAGGGCCTTGACCTCCGTCACGTCGAGCCGGGCGAGTACGAGCTGGCCTGCCTTCCCCTGCGCGTTATGGGGTCCGACGGCGCACCTTCCCGGGCGCTGCTGGTCCGGCGGTAGGCCGCCGCCAACCGGCACCCGGCGTCATGAGAACCGGGGGTGGCCCGTCGGACCGCCTGCTCCGAACCTGACCCGCTCATTCCCGCTCCTCTCCCACTGCGCGACCGGCGGCGACCGTGATGGCAAAGCTCGCGGTGAACTTCCCGCCCGGGGCGACGAGCGGCAGCTCGGGTCCACCGTGGGTGAGGGCCGCGGTCGGGGCGGTCATCGGCTCGAAGCAGATGAACGGGCTCCCGCGCGGCGCGTAGAGCTGGGCGTAGGCATAGCCGGCCTCCAGGGAGACCTCCAGGGCCACCCCGTCACCGGCCAGGCGGAACTGTGGCGCTCCCCCGGGCCCCGCGTAGCCGTCATCCCAGGTCCGGTCGCCCACCGGCCCGGTGGCAATGTCCGCGGGCTCGCGGACGCCGGTCGGGATCCCGCGCCCGTCGGCCGGGAGATGCTCGCCCATTGTGCAGCGCATCGACCACCGTTCGCGCGCACCCGGCACCCGCAGGTAGGGATGAAAGCCGAAGCTCACGGGGACGGGGCCCTGCATCCCCGCCTCCAGTGTCACCACGATGCGCACCGTCGAGGCGACGAGCGTCGCCTCGTAGCGCAGCACGTGGGGGAAGGGGAACGAGCGCAGCAGCTCCGGGTGCTCGGCGAGGTCGAAGGTCGCGGCCAGCCTCGCGGCGGCGGGCGAGCCCTCGGCCTCGAGCACGCGCCAGCCGCGGACGGCGCCGAGCAGCCCATGGATGGGCAGCCCGTGCTCCTCGGTGCGGATGCCCGGCGCGTCGCGCTCCAGCTCGACGCGACGCCCGGCCGCCTGGTAGGACAACGCCGCGAGCCGGTTGGCCCACGGGGCCAGCAGCGGGATGCCGGCCGTCGCCCCGGTGCGGGCGTACGCCGCGGCGCCGCCCGGCACGTGCAGCAGCTCGGCGGCATCCTTGCGCAGCGCGCAGCCGAGCATCCCGGCCGACGGGGCCCACGTCGCCGCCAGCCCGGTCGCCGGGCAGCGCAGCGTCACCCCCTCGAGCCCACCGTCCAGGGCGACCGTCTCGACCTCGTGCCCGGCCCCCGGGGTCATCTCCTCGACCCCCCGACCGCAGCAGGCCGGCGGCCCGGATCGGGGTCCGCGGGCGCCGGCACCACCTCCGAGCTGCGGTCGGCGATCGAAGCGTGCAGGGGCGCCAGGCGCCCGGCGGCGACGACCACGATCCCGAAGGCAAGGAGATGGAGCGCCACCCAGCCCGGGGCCAGCCCGATCGGGTCGCCGAAGACGACGAACCCGGCCGGGATCGAGACGAGGTTGGTCATCGCCGTCATCAACGCGATCACCGGCAGCGGGCGCCCACTCTGCAGGCCGCGCTGAAAGCAGGCGAACGCGGCAAAGGTGACCACGGCCGCCAACGGCACCCAGGCCGACACCAGGCCGCCCACCCCGTGGCGGTGCAGCAGCGAGGTGAGGGCCTTGATGGTGGTGTCCGAGGCGCCGTAGAACGCACCGCCGGCCACGCCCAGGGCCTGGGCCTGCCAGCGCCCGCGGGCACTCAGCGCGATCCCGGCGCCGACCAGCGCCGCGGCGCCGACGTAGATGCCCAGGGTGGCATCGCCGAAGTCCTCGTGACGGCCGACGTGGCCCAAGCCGAGGGGCAACAGCCCGAGGGCCAGCGCCATGACCACGACACCGATGCGCTCGACGCGCAGCAGGCGATGGCCGAAGCCCAGCGCCGCGACGGGGACGGCGAGGGCCAGCCCTCCGGCGACGAAGGCCTGGACCAGTGACAGCGGCGCCAGCGACAGGGCACCGATGTGCAGCCCCCAGCCCAGCAGCCCGAGGACCAGCCCGCCGAGCCACGCCCGCGAGCCCAGGAGGGAGGCGATCGCCTCGCGCGGTCGGGTCAGGCGCAGGGCCGGCGCCTGGGCCAGCCCCGAGTGCTGGAAGAGGAAGCCGGTGTTCAGCGCGACCGACGCGCCCAGGGCGAGGGCAAGACCGGCGAGGACCCCGACGCTCATGCCCTGCAGGTTGTCAGAGGGCCCTCGCCGCGGGGGTCACCGGCCGACGGGGAGCTAGGCTCGCGCTCATGCGTCAGCGCTCCGGTGTCCTCGTTTGGCTGGCCGTCCTGGCGCCGGTCCTCGGGGGCTGCGGCGCGGCGACGCAAGCCGGGCGCTCCGGCGACCAGGCTGCGGTGCGCTCCAGCGTGCGCGGCTTCGTCGCCGCCGTCTCGCGCGGCGATCTGCGCGCCGCGTGCTCGGCGCTGGATCCCCAGTTCGCCGGCCGGGTGGGCTGCGGGGCGCCGGCCGGCCCGGCCGCGCTGGACCTGCGGCGGGCCCATCCCGACCCCGGCGGCTTGAGCGCCGCCCAGGCCAGCCTTGGCGCGCTGCAGATCCGCCACTCAGATGTCCGCAACATCTCACCCAAGGTCATCGGCGCTGACGTCAACGTCGCCTGGGGCTCGGACCCCAAGCGCCTGACGACCACCTACCACCTGACCAAGCCCGGGCCGTCCTGGGTGATCGACGACATCGCGCTCGGACCGCCAGCCGGTCAGGACTGACGGTGGCGCGGGCCGGGCTGGGGCGGGCGGTGGTCAGGCCCGCCCGCGTGGCCTTGGCCCTGCGCGCCCTGCCCCCCCGCGTCGCGCTGTTCTACGCCCGGGCGCTGCGCCGGGCCCACATCGAGGGTGACCGCTGGGGCCCGGACGCCGCGGCGCGCCCGGCCGAGCTGGCGGCGCTGTTGATGCTGGCCCGCGGATGCCAGCGGGTGGTCGAGCTCGGGACGGCGATGGGATGGACGGCGATCGCCCTCGCCCTCGACGACCCCGGCCGCCGGGTGACGACGATCGATCCGCTGGCCCCGGCAGGCGAGCGTCAGCGCTACCTGGATCTGGTCTCCGCGACGGTACGCGCGCGCATCCGCTTCGTCCGGGGTGAGGGCGCCGCTCTGGGCGCGCAGGGGCGCGAGGCCATCGACCTGTTGTTCATCGACTCCTCCCACGACCGCGCCGCCACCGGGGCCGAGTTCCGTGCCTGGCGGCCGCGGCTGGCGCCGGGGGGAATAGTCGCCTTCCATGACTTCGAGCACCCGGAGTATCCGGGGGTGGCCGAGGCCGTCGTCGACCTCGGGCTGACCGGAGAGGTGCGGGGCGGAACGTTCGTCTGGCGCGCCCCGGACGGTGAGGCTAGGGACAGCTCCCGTACACGGCCCACGAACGGTTGGTGACCACGGGCCGCGCGACGGTGGGCACGCGCAGACGCGTCGGGTCAACCAGCGGCAGGCCGAACGCCAGGGGCACGGGGCTGCGCACGAAGGTCAGCATCAACCCGCGGGTCCCGTCGACGAAGTCCCCGTCGATCACGTCGCGGGCGTGCCCGTGCAGGATGTAGGCCGTCGGCGGTGAGTTGAAGTGGTCGCTGACCCGCAGCGGCTCGCACGTCCGTCGGGCATCTGAGAAGGCCTGAGTGCCAAGCAGGGCGACGAGGTCGGTCTGCAGGGTGTGCTGGTGGGCGGCGGTGTCGCGCGCGCCGTTGAGCGAGGAGAGGGGGAAGAAGGCGACGACCGCCAGCGCGACGACGGCGGCCACGCCCATGGCCACCCGCCGCGCCAGGGTTCCCGGGTGGAGCTCACGCCAAGCCAGCAGCGCGACAGCGGCGAAGAGGGCGAGGATGACCGCCGGCTGGAAGGAGTAGCGGGGCTTCAGCGAAAGACCAGCGACCCCGAAGACCAGGAAGGTGGCCACCCCCGACAGCCCGATGACCAGAGGAGCCAGCGCGCGCCGGCGGTACTGGCGGACGGCGATCGCCACCCCGGCCACTCCAGCCAGCACGATCGGGAGCTGGAGGATGTTGCGCAGATAGGTGGGTCCGGCCAGCAGGCCCGAGCCCAGCGACCGCGGCGTGTCGGGCTGCTCCTGCGCGTTCTTGGTCTCGTGCAGCGAGTGGAGGGGATCACCGGTGCTGACCAGGTCGAAGATCGTCCACAGCAGCGGTGCCACGAGCACGGCGGCGGCCAGGCGCGCCCGCTCGGGCCAGCTTCGCGTGGGGGCGAGCCAGAGCCAGTACAAACCGTTGAGCACCCACGCCTCGGGCCGGATCAGCCCGGCCAGTCCGAGGACGGCGATCACCGGCAGCCCGCGCCGGGGACGGTGGACCTCCATCGCCGCGGCGCACAGGATCAGCGCCAGATAGGGGGTCTCGATCGAGGCCAGCAAAGTCTGGGAGATCAGGAAGGGGCGGGTGAACAGGATCAGCGCCACCAGCGCACCCACGGGCCAGCCGGCCAGCCGCTGACCCAGGCGGAACCCGGCCCAGCAGAGCCCGCCCAGCGAGAGCAGGGAGATGGTCTCCATCACCGCGTAGGCCCCCGATCCCAGGGCGGCGGCGGCGGCGGAGACGGCCAGCGGCAGCGGGTGGGGCGTGGGCGAGTGGACCACCTGGAGGTCGGGCGGCAGGTGACCGGTGATGAGGTCGTGCCCCCAGATCAGGTGGTAGAGCGCGTCGTACCAGACATAGCCCGATCCGTAGAGCGCCCGGGCCAGCAGGGCCAGGACGACGATGGGGACGATCCCCGGAACCCGGGAGAGGCTCCGGAGGCCGGCGAGACGATCCTCCCGGGACCCGGCGGCGGTCGTCGCGCGCAGCACCTTGCCGCGGCGCGCGGTCCAGGGCGCCACGCTCATCCGGGCGATCCTACCCGCGCTGACGATCCTACCCGCGCTGACATGAGGTCGCACCCGGGCCTGCGCCGCACGAGGCTGCCTGCGCCTATCCTGCGGGCGGCCGGCCACGCGCAAGGCGCGGGTCGAATCGACTGTGCCCATCCTCCCGTGACCGCCGCCCTGCTGCCCACCGCCACGCTCGGCGGCTCGCGCCCTGCGGCCGCCGTGGGAGTCGGGCGCTGGGGGCTGGCGCTCGTGCTCGCCGTGCTGGGGGTCGTGGCCGGCGTGGGCTGGCTCTACACCCTGCGTCACGCCGGCATTCTCGGCCATGGCCCGAAGGTCAACGGTGCCCTCCCTCTCCAGCAGCTCGCCGGGTCCGACACCCAGCCGGCCGGACGGATGATCGTCGCCTGGGCGCCGGTGGCGCTGGCCACCGGTCTGGCGCTGGCGTGGTCCGCGCGCCTGCCCCGGCTGGCCCGCACCGCCGTGGCCGGGCTCGGCGCGGTGGTGCTGCTGTGGCTGGCCGGGGCGGAGTCGGATGCCATCGCCATCAACCAGTCCTTCTCTGATCACGTCTCCCAGCAGTCCCACCGGACCGGGCTGTGGGTGGCCAGCGCGATCATGGCTGCCGGCGCGCTCGTGGTCCCCAGCCGGCTTCCCGGGCGCTGGGGCGGGACGGCTGACGCCGGTCGCGAGGACCTGAGGTGATGCGGCGCCCGCTGCCGGTGCTCGTCCTCCTCGTCCTGGGCCTCGTGGGCGCCCCGGCCGCGCGGGCCTCCACGCTCACCGCTGGAGGTTCCTCCACGCTGCGCTACGCCGCCTCCTCAGGGGAGTCGACCCAGCTGTCGATCACCTACCAGGGCGGCCAGCTCGTGTTCACCGATCCGGGCGCCGCGAGCATCTCGGCCGGGGGGGCGTGCACGTCATCCGGCAGCCAGGCGAGCTGCCCGGCCTCTGCAATCAGCTCCATCGCCGCCGTGGTCAGCCCCGGCGGCGCGGTCCAGACCGGTCCCAACCTCCCCGCCTCGGTGTCGGTCACCCGATCCAATCCGGCCGCCCCCGCCGCGGTCGGGCCGGCGCTGACGCTGCCGGCCACCACAGCGACCATGAGCGCGCTGGGTGCCGTCGCGGTCCCGCTGAGCTGCCCGGCGAGCGCCGTCAAGCGCTGCCAGGGGCTGGTGGAGCTGATGCTCGACGGCCAGATCGTCGCCAGCCAGCAGTTTCTCCTGCTCACCGGCCAGCAGGCCGCCGTCGTCCTGCCGCTCACCCCCGACGCACGCACCGCCGTGACGCGGGCCAAGGCGCTGGACATGACCGCCGAGTTCGCCGCCCAGGACGATGGCGGGGCCTACACGAGCGGCACCGCTCCCCTGACCGTCACGGCACCACCGCCGGCCTTCGCCAGGCACTCTCCCCACGCCGTGAGCACCAAGGCCCGGCGGCACGCCAGGGCCAGGCGCCATCGCCGGGCCAGGCGCCATCGCCGGGCCAGGCGGCACCACCGGTAGCCGGCGCCCACGGCGGCGACCCGAGGCGCCGGCGCGAGCTCCCCCGCTGCGCCGCGGGCGATGTCGCTCCGAGGCGGCGAGTCAAGCGCCGCCGATGGCTATGCTCTGAGCATGGGACTGGACAATCCCGTTCACATCGCCTTCCTGCTCGTCGTCCTGTTGCTCGTGTTCGGCGCCAAGCGCCTGCCCGAGATGGGTCGCTCGCTGGGCGGCGGCCTGCGCGAGTTCAAGGACTCGATCAGCGGCTCGTCCTCACACGACGAGCCCGACCGGCAGATTCCGCCTCCGGCAGCCTCCGCCCCGCCTCCGGCGGCCCCCGCCGCATCGCCGCCGGCCGCGGCCTCGCCGGCACCGCCGGCGAGCGAGGCTCCCGCGCCGGCCACGGCCAGCCCGCCGGCCGGCGAGCACGAGCCCGCGCAGGGCTAGCGCCCGCTGGCCCACCCGCTCCCGGCAACGCCGGAACATCCTGGCGACCCGGCCGACCGGAAGGGCTCGTAACCCTTTCCCGCCTGGGAAGATGCGGTCTGTAAAGGCTTCCTAACCAACGCGACCTTGGCGGGCGGCGCGGGGTTGATGGGGCGACATGCCGCTCTCAACCCCTCACAAAAGGACCGCCATGCAGACCCGTCGTCTCTACGGGGCGGCGGCCATCGCGGCCGCTTCTTCGCTGGCGCTGCTGCCCTCTGCGGCCAGCGCCCGCCCTCAGCATCGTGCCAGCGGACCTCACCGCGTCACGATCAACGCCGCTCCCGATCCGATCACCAACGGGGATGGCGTCGTCATCTTCGGCCGGCTGACCGGTCGACGCCATCAGAACCAGCGGGTGCAGCTTTATCACCGTCTCCCGGGACAGCGGTTCTTCACGCTGGTCCAGACGACCCGCACCGGCCCTGCCGGTCGGTATCAGTTCACCCGCGCCGCTGGTGTCGTCGACACCAACCGGACGTGGTACGTGTTCTCCGACGGCACCTTCAGCCGGAAGGTCCGCGAGCTCGTCCACGCTGACATCACGCTGAACCCGCTGGCGTCGACGAACCTCGTCACCGGCACGCCGTACACCTTCACCGGCACCGTCGCGCCGAAGCACGCCGGCGAGCGGGTGGAGCTTCAGCGCAAGCAGCCCGGCAACGGTGATGACTGGTTCACGATCGACCAGGGCCGCATCAACGCCGACGGGACCTACAGCATCACGCACCGCTTCCGTGACCCCAGCACCGATCAGGCTCTGGGCGACGCGGAGATCCGCGTGCACTTCCGGGGCGACAACCGCAACATCCAGTCCTCCTCGGACTCGCTGTCGGTGCAGGTCAGCCAGAAGCAGAAGCCGAACCTGGTGATCAACGCGACGCCTGACCCGATCAGCATCGGGCAGTCGGTGACGATCTCGGGCATGGTCGGGGCTACGGCCGCCGGCAAGGCGCTGCAGCTGGAGTCGCGGACCGACAGAACGGCGTTCGCGCCGGTCCCCGGGGCCACGACGGTCGCCGGATCGGCGGGCTCGAGCTACACGTTCGTCCCGCAGAGCCCGACGAACAACACGCTGTACCGGGTGGTCACCACCGGCCCGACGGCCACGCCGCCCGTCAGCAGCGCCGTGATCTACGTCGGAGTCAAGGACACGATCACCGCGACCGCGTCCACCAGCTCGACCACGGCGGGGTCCGTGGTCACCTTCACCGGCGCCGTGGCGCCGAGCAAGGTCGGCCACGTGCTCTACCTCGAGCGCCAGAACCCGCGCACGGGTGACTTCCACATCGTGCAGGTCGCCAGTGTCGGTGCCGGATCGCAGTACACCATCAACCACCGGATCGTCGTCCCCGGGGCCCCCGCGGTCTTTCGGGTCAAGATCCCCGGTGGCCCGGAGAACCAGGGCGCGGCCTCCCAGCCGATCCCGATTCAGGTGGCGCAGAACGCTACGCCGCTGAGCTAGCCGGCATTCCACCGGCGCGGGCCCTCGCCGCCTGCCGCGGCGGGGGGCTCACGCCGGAGGGCCGGACCTGCGGGCCCGGGCGCTACGCCGCCCGGGCCCGTCGTCGTTGCCGGGCACGTCGTGACCCCCCTCAGGGCTTCGGGCTCGCCCCGTGCTCGACGGCGACGATGTACGCCGACACGGCGCGGAGATCGGCGGCTGACAAAGGGTGGGCGACCGGCATGACCCGGGTCAGGCGCTCGACCTGGGCCGCGCTGAGCCCGTAGCCGCGCAGACTGCCTCCGACGGGCTCCTGCCCCCCGGTCTCGGCGCCCAGCGTGTGGCACGCCGAGCAGTCGCGGGCAAAGACGGCGGGTCCGCTGAGCGACGACGGCCGGGACGGCCGCTCCCGCGTGCCGCACGCGGCCAGGACGAAGGCGAGCGCGGCGGCGAGGGTAATGGCGATCACGAGGCGCGGCATGGGTGGCCATATCCTGACCATGGAGGGCGACGGGTCCCCACCGGGCCTCGGAGCCACGCACGACGGGGGTCGCACCCGGCCCGGAGCCCGCGCACGGCGTCGTGCGACGCGGGCGCGAGCGCAACCGCGAGCGCAACCGCGTGGCGCGCGCGGTGTTGGCGTTGTGTCCGGGCAGGCAACACCACTCGATCGGGAGGTCGATCTCAGCCCATGTCCATTCGTAACCTTCGCCACCGCTCGCGCCAGGACGCGTCATCGCCCTCGCGCTGGAGCACAGTCCGCATCGGCGTCGTTGGCGCCGCCTTCGTGATCCTCGCCGGCGCATCCGTCGCGATGGCCTTCAACGGCCAGGTCGTCAAGGCCGGCCGCGGGGTCAGCGCCACCAGCGAGACCCAGTTCATCGGCAACGTCTCCACCTACGCGACACGGCAGTCCAACCTCAACGGGGGCGGGGGCGGCGCGGCCGCCTACGGCTGCCGGGCGTCGGCCGGGACCCGGCCGTGCCTGTTCGCGTTCAACCTGCACGACGGCCAGGCCTTCCAGTTCCGCTCGCGCGGCGTGCAGGCCGGGACGATCATCGTCGACCCGCCGGCCGGCAAGACGGCCAAGGACGTGATCCCGTTCACTACGAACGCCAACGGCGTGGCCAAGGGCCTCAACGCCGACCGAGTGGACGGTCATCCCTCGACCGACTTCGTGCCGGCGACGGCGATCCGCAAGCTGCCGCTGACCAAGCTCGCCGCTGGACAGAGCGTTCCGCTGCTGACCGTCGGCGCGCTCACGGTGACTGGGCGTTGCCGCGTCATCAGTTCGACCAACGTGGCCGCCGAGTTGATCCTGACCAGCAGCCAGGCAGGGGCAAGCGTGCACGCCACCGGGGGGATCACGGTTCCCAACTTGGCGGCCAACACCGAGGCCACGCTGCTCAGCGTCAGCGGCCCGCTGGCCGCGCCGGACTTCAGCTCGACCGGCACCCTGGGGATCGTCGGCCCGGACGGGACGGTGCTCACCGGCTCGGCCTACGCCGGGCGCTCGGTCCAGGGCGCCGCCTGCATCGTGGGCGGCAACCTGCTCGCCACCTGATCGACTGAGAGGGTTCTCACCGCGGTGTCCACCGCTCCGTGAAAAGCTGGGGCGGTGGGCACCGACACGCGAGCAGGAGGGTGGCGGCCCAGCGGGGGCGTGGACGAAACGACGAAATGGCGGACGCAACGTTTACCACCCCCGCGGCCGCCGACGGCGTCCGCAGCCCCGTCCCGCGCCGGCGGCCGGGCCGCCAACGCCGAGGTCGACGGATCCGCTCGATCCCGCCCGCCCCGCAGCTCGCCCAATGCCACCGGAGCACATCGCGGGCAGAGTGCCGCATATGACCTACCGTTTGGGGGTAACCAGGACGTGAAAGCCCAGGCATGTCTGCCCTTGGTGGCTCACCTCTGGATAGCAGCGGCGGCGAACGCGACGACCGCCGGGTACTGCGATATCTCATCCCCGCCGCACTCGTCGTGCTGCTGGTCGCCATGATCGTCGTGATCGCGAGCTCAACCGGTGGCTCGCAGGGGGGCTCGAGCTCGGCGGGCTCGCGCGCCGCCGACGGCGGCAAGCTCCCGCTCTACTGGACCGTGCGTCGGGGCCAGACCTACGCGCAGATCGCCAAGAAGACCGGCCTGAGCATCGCCCAGCTCAACACGCTCAACCCCTCCACGGATCCGCGCAGCCTCGTCCCGGGACGACGGCTGAAGCTGCGCCTGGATTCGCCCGTGCCGCACCCCAAGCCCTTGGGACCTCGCTTTTGGACGGTGCGCAGCGGTCAATCGTTTGGCTCTATCGCCGCCAAGACCGCTCAGAGCATCGTAACCCTCGAGCACCTCAACCCACAGCTGAAGGCCACCACGCTGCAGCCCGGCGATCAGGTAAGACTGCGCCCCTGAGTCACGCGGTTGCTGCGGAGGAACCGTTGAACCACGCGGCCGCATGCAGGGGTTTTCTTCGTTGAAGTACTCGCCGCGGGGGGTGGCCGTTGAGCACTTGAGAATCTGCGACACCGGCATGGGCCGGCCGTCAGCCCGTGTCTCGGCCGCCAGGCCGTCGGTTTGGCCGTCTTGTGTGGACGCCGATCGCCAGACAACCGAGTGATTCGGTCCTCAGGCACCGGTTATCTGGCTGACTGCTGCGCGGAGCTTGTCGGGGTCGTGCTGGCCACGTATGAGCGCGTCTAGGACGAGTCCGTCGAGCGCGGCGACGAGCGCGGGTGCCGCCGTGGTGCCGACGCGCTCGGCGGCGGCGGCGACGAAGCGATCTCGGGCGTGGATGAGCGGCTGGCGAAGCGTGGGGTCGCGGGCGGCGATCAGGAACAGCTCGTAGCGCGCGAGGGTCAGGGTGCGCCCTGGTCCGAGCCAGTGTTCCAACGCCGCCGCGGTCGGGCCCTCGACCGGTCCGCTTTCGCGGTCGGCGAGATGGTCAAAGAGCGCCGCGACCATTGCGGCCCGATCGCCGAAGTGGTGGCGCACGGAGCCGTGGGGCAGGCCGGCGGCGGTCTCAGCGGCGCGCGTGGTCAGGCTGGCGGCCCCGGATCGGCCGAGTAGCTCAAGCGCCGCGTCCAGCAGGCGAGTTCGGGAGTCGTTCTCCACTTGGAGAAGGATAGGTGCTACCGTCTTCTCCATGTGGAGAATCGAAGGTGGGCTTGACCGCTCAGGCGCACCTTACGACCGTCGGGCGGCGGTCTATGACCGTCTTGTGCGCTCGCCGACGTACAACCGGCTGGCGTGGAGCACGACGCCTGCTGACTACGTCCAGTTCGCGGCCGCCGCGATCGCCTCGGGCGACGGGCCGCTGCTGGAGGCAGCGGCCGGATCGGTGGCAGCGACTGCGGGGCTGCACGCGCACTCGCGGCGACCGACGGTCCTCGTGGACCTCTCCCGGGCGATGCTCGAACGCGCGGCGCGGCGCATCGCTGCCGCGCGGGAGGACGACGAGCCCGAAATCCCCGCGCACATCCGCCTTGTGCAGGCCGACCTCCTCGCCCTGCCGTTCCCCGCCCACGGGTTTGCCACCATCCTGAGTCTCGGAATCACCCACCTCTTCGACGATTTGTCCCCGCTCCTAATGGCCTTGGGCGCGCAGCTGGCGCCGGGTGGAGAGCTCCACCTCACCGGACTCGTCACCCACACGCACCGAGGCCGGCGCTACCTGGAGATTCTTCACCGTGGCGGAGAGGTTGCCCGACCAAGAACCGCCGAGGAGCTCCACCTCGCGCTAGGTTCGCCGGCGGTCTTCTCCACGACCGGCTGCATGGCCTACGCGACGCTCCCTGCAGCCCAGGTCGGCTCGACCTGCTGACTCGAGACGTGAGATGCTCGTGTCTCGTCCCACGCAGGAGCATGCGAGAGACTCAGAATCCACAACAGGGAGAGACCCATGGACCAAACGCCCGTCGAGGCGACGCAGAAGTACTTTCATGGAATCGTATGGCCGACGAGCAAGCAGGAGGTCATTACGACCGCTGAGCGCAACGGCGCCCCGGAGGACATCCTCCAAGCGCTTCGGTCGGTAGATAAGCAGCGGTTCGTCGGCCCCGCCGAGGTCCATAACGTGCTGTGGAAAGCGGCCTAGCCATCCGACCTCACGCTCCGCGGGCGACATGGCGCTGAGCGACGGCCCGTCCGGCGTCCTGGCCGGGAAAGAACGTTGGCGCCAGGGATAGCCCGAAGCCGGCCTATCAGCGACGTTGGTCACCGAGGCGCCCAGGTGTTCAGCACGGGCCTGCCGAGTCATCGCCCTTCGTCTCGCGGTGGGTGGGGGTAGACGGCGGCTCGGCGGCCCCGGCACGTGGCCAGGCCGCCGAGCGCAGGCAGCTACTAAGGAAGCGTCAAATAATAAGATAGGAGGAGTGGTGTGGGTTATGTAGAACTGTGGTGGGGTGATCGATGAGCGCGCGATCGGTGATCGGTATCGGGCGGTGGCCGGGGAGCTGAACGAGCGTCAGCGGCGGGTGTGGGCG
>JAABUR0100000447.1_pt1 | contig 90152 bp, 86 predicted proteins | sample 5560091 | NCBI WGS metagenome assembly JAABUR01 (sample SAMN10711879, study PRJNA513375) | rock metagenome | isolation source: Antarctica rocks | place: Antarctica: Victoria Land, University Valley sud | reverse complement strand
ATATCCCCGAACGCATTTGCTGCATCAAACCTGCGTATTTTCCGGGGATTTTTGAAGCGTTGAAGTCGCCTCGGTCGACTCTACGATTCATGTCATAGAAAGTACCGAGCTCGAGAACGTCTAGTAGGAATTCGACCTATATGACGAATTGATCGGGAGGCATATGACGGATCGACGTGCCAAGGCGATCGCCGCCGAGAGGGGTTGAAAGCGTCATATGCTCATCTGACGGTCGGGAATAAGAGGTAGTAATATGAATACTGTAGCAACGTTGTTGAGTGCGTTGTATGTAGCTTGTCAATGATGTTCTGACGTTGAACAAGACATGAAGTTGAAAGAAAGATGAAGCAAATTTACTAAAGTAACGCTGAACTAAGAGCTTGCGCAGAACATCAAAACTGAACATGTATATTTGATCTTTGACATTTTGATTTACAACGCAAGCAGTAAACTTAATGAGTTTAATATTATTTAAATCGTAATTGCTTGAATTAAAACTTTGTCATATAGAATTATTCTTTTAAAGCGTTGTTTGTTGAACTGTAGTGATTCTACGTCAATTGTGCGACGAGCGCTGCTATGTTGAACGTTGAACTTTAACATTCGCAATACTTTCAATATTGACTGTTATGTCAAACATTGATATTATTCAATTATTTTTAAAGATCTGAATTCAGCTGATTTAGAGCTACAAGTATGTCTTAGAAAGTTTTGTTAAATAATGAATGCATGAAGTTCAGTATTGATCGGGGAATTGCTGCCATGCGGGGAATTTGATCGCTCAGCGCATCGAAATATTCTCAACCTCGACTGCTAAATCAAATCTTGATATTATTCGATTATTTTTGAAGCATTGAATTCGTCTGATTCAGAGCTACAATCATGCCTTCCAAAGTATGTCAAGTAGTCAATGCGCAGAAATTGATTCGGGCGGAGGAAGGGTTACTACTAGGTGGGCGATCACTCAGCGCAGTGAACCTCCCCAACCCCATTTACTAGGTCAAACCTCGATGTTTTTCAATTATTTTGAAAGCATTGAATTCAGCTAATTCAGAGCTACAATTATGCCTCCCAAAGTATGTGGGGTAGTCAGCGCATCGAGGTTGATCCGGACGGATAATTCGATAGCAGGTAGCAAATTCACCCATTCGCCCCGCCGGTAGGGCTGAACACTGCTGCTAGGGCTAACCACTGCTGCTAGGGCTAACCACTGCTTCTAGGGCTGAAAGCCTCCGATAGGGCTGACGGCTGCTGCTAGGGCTGAACATAGGTGGAAACAGGTAGGCTTCGAGGTTTCAACCTCCCCAACCTCATTAACTAGGTCAAACCTCGATATAAATCAATTATTTTGGAAGCATTGAACTCGGCTGACTCAGGGCTACAATTATGCCTCCCAAAGTATGCGAGATAGTCGACGCGCATATGTTGATCCGGGCGGGGGAAGGGCTACTCTACTAGGGGGGCGGCCACTCAGCGCAGTGAGCCTCCCCAACCCCGATTACTAGGTCAATTCTTTAGATTTTCCAATTGTTTTTGAAGCATTGAATTCGCCTGACTCAGGGCTACAATTATGCCTCCCAAAGTATGTGAGGTAGTCAGCGCGCAGGAATTGATCCGGGCGGGGGACGGTGGTGGCAGCGGGGCGATCGGGCGGCCAAAACCGTCAATATCCCCCATCGCAGTTGCTGAGTCGAACCTTCATATTTTCCGAGGATTTTCGAAGCGTTGAAGTCGCCCGGGCCGGCTCTACAATCGCCGTCATAGAAAGTACCGAGCTCGAGCGCGTCTAGTAGGAATTCGGGGCAGGTGACGGATCGCCGCGCCAAGGCGATCGCCGCCGAGGCCGATGAGCGCGTCACCTGCCCAGATGACGGTCGGGAATAAGAGGTAGAATTCTTATAGAAACATCGAAGTCACTACATTCATTAATCATTCAAAGTTGCATGACGCGATTTTAACTAGCGTTAAGAAGATTGATATACAAACTGAAAGTTGTTTCATTTGTCACAAATCAGATCATACTTTTAAAGAGTGCTTTGATTGAACTTCAAGAATCAATGCATTAGAAAATGACAAGTTTGATTGATTTACATCAGACTTTGAGTCAGATTCTGATTCAAAAATCTAACTATCTTTTTCAGAGTTATTGAAAAAGTTGAGATCATATCTTTGTGCAGTCAAATTAAAGTTCTATTGAAAGAAAACTATTTTGAGAAGTCATTTCTGATCAATGCTTCTTTTATCTTTCAAAGCAATTCTTTCAGTCTTTGTTCTTTGATAGATAGTGATTTCGTCGTCTACATGCTGATACATGACAAGCTAGTCAATAAAGTATGTCAGAAACTTGAAATACAATTTATATCACTAGCAAAAGAGAAGTTAATATCAGACTAAGATGAGAAGTTAGCTAGAAAGACTATTACTCATAAGATTCTACTCAATCTTACGATCAAAAGTCATAAGAAATTGACTATGTCAACGCTGATAGTTGATATTGAGCATCATGAAGCTATATTGAGCAGACTCTGAATGAATAAAAATGAAATATTATTGAACATAAGACATGATACTATCATATTCTCTGATCAATTGAATATTTCTATTTCGATTTTTTCAATTTCGTCAAATACAAAGCATTTAAGTTGATCGCGATCAACTTTGATCTCTTCAGCAGCTCACAGCAAGATTTTTAAAATGCTTAAACATTCAATTTTATTCATTCAGAAAGAGTCTTTCTCGATTTAAAACATAGACGTTGTTTCTTTTTAAACTTTGATAAATAGAAAAAAGAAGAATCAGACAGAGATTTTTGCTATGTTCATTGAAGACATGAATAGAGAAATTGTTTACAATACTCAATGCAAACTAAATGTCATAAACGTCTCATTTACTGATGAAATGACTCAGAATCTAGAGAATATTAAAGTCAAGCTATCATTGAAATATCAGAATTTTCTAGATGTCTTTGATCAAGCTCAGACAGACAAGCTATTGTCTCATCATTTGTATGATCATAAGATAAAGCTTACTAGTGACGTAACGTCATCTTGCTGTTGAGCATATTGAATGTCTTTTTACAAGCTTCAGAAAGTAAAGAAATATCTGAATGAGAATCTTTTCAAAGAATTTATAATCTCTAGCAAAGCTTCGTATTTCTCACTCGTTCTGTTCATCTTAAAAGCAAATAAAGATTTACGATTCTACGTTGACTATCAAAAGCTCAATGCTATTATCAAAAGAAATTGTTATTCTCTATCGCTCATAAATGAGATGATCAACAAAATAGTTGATTGCAAGCATCTGACTCAATTAAATATCATTTCAACTTTTAACAAACTGTGAATGCATTCTGATAGTGAGAACTACACTATTTTTATCATCGCTTTAGAAGCATACAAATCAAAGATGTTATCTTTTAAACTTATCAATGATTCTGTCTCGTTTCAACAGTATATGAATGACGTTCTTTGAAACTTTCTAAATGACTTTTGTCAAGTTTATTTAAACGACATTCTGATTTACAGCAAAACTCAATGAAAACATCAACAACATGTCAAGATGATATTAAATCATTTATGAGAAGCTGATTTACAAGTAGATATTTGAAAGTGCAAATTCAACGTAGAAGAAACTGTCTTTTTAAAAGTCATAGTTTCAAAACAAGATCTTCATATAAATTTTATTAAAGTGAAAGTCATAGTCAACTGAACTACGTTGATCAATCTAAAAGAAGTTCAAAGCTTCGTGAGATTTGTTAACTTTTATCATCATTTCATTAAGAACTTCTCGAAGCTAGTTAAATCATTCACTCAGCTAACTAGAAAAAACACGTCTTTTGTTTAAAATGAAGTTTGTGTTCAAGCTTTTGATAATTTAAAGAAACAGATTAGCTCGACTTCAGTTCTACAACACTTTGATTTCAAATGACAGACTATTCTAAAGATCAATGCATCTGACTACGTCAAAGATGAAATACTATCTCAGTATGATGATGAGAATGTTTTTCATTCAGTAGCATTCTACAGCAAGAGCATGATTCTCACTGAATGCAATTATCACATCTATGACAAGAAATTGCTAGTCATTATTCAATGTTTTAAACACTGAAGACTCAAGCTAGAATGCACAAAACTGTTTATTCAGATGTTCATTGATCATCAGACTCTGAAAATCTTCATAAAAAATAAACAGTTAACTCAATGTCAAGTCAATTATCTAGACATTCTATTTGAGTTTAACTTTCAAATCATTTTTCGATCAGACAAAATAAACACTAAAGTCAATGCTTTAATCAGAATGCTTCTGATCGATATTTTTGAGTCAACTCAGCGTACTGAAGATTGCTATCAGATCATTCTGACACTCAATAGAATAAATATTCTAGCTATCAAATCTGAAGTTGATTTCTATCAATGAATAAAAAATGTCAACAAGATAAATGAGCTTTGCAATGAGTATAAACAAGCTATAAGCGAAAACAAGCAGAAGTTACATAACACTGAATTGAAGCATTGCAAGATTATTGATGACGTTCTGTTCAGAAAAGATTTACTGTGAGTTTCTAAAAATATGCATATGAAATTGCTGAAGAAAATTCATGATCAGTCTTTCATCTCTCACTCTGACAATCAAAGAATTATCAATCTAGTTCAACGTTTCTACTATTGATCAGATCATCAAGCAACGATTAAACATTATATTTGAAACTGTCATGTCTGTCAATGAAGTAAGACATCTAGAAATAGTATTAATAAACTTCATCATTCTTTTTCAATTTCACAGAAACGCTGAAAAGATATTGCTATGAACTTCATCATTGAACTACTTTTATCAGAAGAATACAACGTCATCTGTGTTATGATTTTAGCTACGCATCTTTGTTGATAGCTTTGTTGATGACTATGTTGATGACTATGTTGATGACTATTCTGAGAGCTATCGTTGATCGCTCGTCGCTAAAGCATAAACTTGTTTTGAAGTCAACTTTATTCAGAATTAGCTTATGTTCTTCTGAGTCATATAAATAGTTGACTCTTCTTTTCTAGATACTTTTCTTTCTTAGCATTTATATACTCATTACATTACACTCATATGACTCACTCTATGCTGATCTCTAACATTATATAAATGCTTCTTCATTACAGACGAAGTAAAATAATCTGCATCGATCTCTTCAAGTACTTCTGCTAGTAATTCTTCAATTCTCTATTGACTTTGATTTAGCAACTTACATTCATGCAGCAGCACTCATCTTTCTTTTCTCGTAAGCTGATTCAGCGAGAATAAACAAAAGATTTGAACTCATGCGCTGATCAGCGAGTATAAACAAACGATTGAAATCATTCAACTAGATCAAAGATCAGCGAATTAATCGTTCATTTAAATTCGCAAGAGATTCTTCGAATTTATTGAATAATCAAATGAGATCAGTCATAGAACTGCGTGAAGTTTCTATCTCGAGAAGCAAACTCTCAGTGAGTCTGCTTCAATGACATCGTCAATGCAATGATCTTCTCATCACTTTATCTATCAGTGAATCAATTCATTTATCAGTTCACATGCAACTAGTGAGTCTGCTTTAATGATATTTATTCTTAATGCAATGATCTACTCGCTCTCATCGCTCTACTCATCAGTGAATCTGATCATACATTCACATGCAACTAGTGAGTCTGCTACAATGACGAGCTTAAAGTCAATCTCTTTAATGAGCAAGTTGATCAGTGAGTCTGCTTCAATGACACTGTCAATGCAATGATTTATCTTCTCATCATTCTACTCATCAGTGAATCGATTCGTTTACTCATTCATATGCAACTAGTGAGTTTGCTACAATGACATCTTTCGTCAATGCAATGATTTATCTACTCACATCATTCTACCTATCAGTGAATTGATCTGTTGATTCATTCGCGTGCAACTAGTGAGTCTGCTTCAATGACACTTCTACCTTGCATAGTGAGTCTGCTATAATAGACATTTCGATTCTACACAAGACTAAGAAAATACATTCATGTGAACATGAATCATTAAAGAAGAGAAGTAATGTTACGATTCTAGCTACGCATCTTCGTTGATAGCTATATTGATGACTATGTTGATGACTATGTTGATGACTATGTTAATGACTATTCTGAGAACTATCGTCAATTGCTCATCGCTAGAGCATAGACTTGTTTTGAAGTCAACTTTATTCAGAGTTAGCTTATGTTCTTCTGAGTCATATAGATAGTCAACTCTTTTCTTCTAGATACTTTTCTTTCTTAGCATTTATATACTCGTTACATTACACTTATATGACTCGCTCTATGCTGATCTCTAACAATTTGCACAATCATATGTCATCTCATCAATAAATTGATCGCGTCGAGTTGAGTACTCAAGTTCGAGTCGAGTACTTGACTCGAAAAGTGTCGAGTTGAGTTGAAATTTTTTTGAAAAAGTGTCGAGTTGAGTTGAGAAGTTGAACTCAAGCACTCGAGTTGAATTGAGAAGCTTGACTTAACAACTTGATTCGAAAACTCGACTCAACTCAACAAGATATTAGATAAATGTAAATAGCTTGATTGAACAGTCTACATGATTTTTCTTCATGACTTTCTATCATGTTTTTCCGTCATGACTTTCTATCAAAGTCAAACGATCTTCATGTTTTCTCATCATGTTTTTCTTCATGTTTCTCATCATGTTTCTCTTCATGTTTCTCTTCATGTTTCTCTTCATGTTTTTCTTTATGTTTTTCTTTATGTTTTTCTTCATGTTTCTCTTTATGACTCTTTATCAAACGATCTTCATGTTTTTCTTCATGACTCTCTATCAAAAGATAATGCAAAAAGGTAATGCAAAAGTCAAAAACCGGAAAATTTTCTATATTTAACTCTCTTGATGTCAAGCTCAAGTTTTTGATGAGTCGAGTTGAGTTGACTCAATTCTCAGTCGAGTCGAGTCATGTTAAGTTGAAAATATGAGCAACTTGACTCAAGTTGAGTTGAAAATGTAAACAACTCAACTTGATCTCGATTTGAGTTCAAAATGTCAACTTGAAACTTGATCTGATGATCAGTTTACTCATCAAGAAACGTCACTATGTTCTCTGTCATTGAAAAGACAATGACATTTCAGTTGAAGAAATGATTTGAATCATGCTATGAAATGTTTATCAACTTTATGATTTATCTAATTCTATTGTTTCAAACAGAGACTCTCAATTCATATCAACAATGTGACAAAGTCTTTGTAAGTGACTAAGAATCACAGCTAGTTTATTAACAATTTATCATTTTGAGATTAATAATTAATTGAAATGAGCTAATCAAGAAGTTGAATGCGAACTAAGAATTTATTGCAATTACATGCAGAATGACTGAGCAAAATGACTATCAATGATAGAATTCAGCGAGAATTTCAATATCTTCTCAATCATCTCAATGACTTTATCTACTTCAATAAAAGTTTTCACTCACGAATGAGTTTTGATTCAGATACGACTGACTATGAAACTACTCATGAACGTCTTGAAGCTAAAAAAGCAGATGATATTATCATTCAAATGAAAGAACTTCTTAACTTTGATTGTCAACAATTAGAAAAGACGAAGCAGATCATTAAAGCTCAGATCAATAAACATAAATGAGATGTCATTTATGAAGTAAACAACTGAATTTGATTATTTTCTAGAAACATAAAGACAATTAAATCATGTAAGAATTTGAAAGATAAACAGCTAAAACTTTATTAAATTACTGTCAAAGTTGAGATCTTCTATCATTTTCGTCTATTGATAAGCATGAAGCAGCTGCATTTGATGTTCAGTTCGAAGTTATTACATTCTTATTTCGATGATTTCTTATCAGAACAGCATTCAAAATCATTTAAATTTCTTACTATTGAAGATGATGAGCATTGAGAAATAGATGACATTCTGAACTTTAGATGATATTGAGATTGAATACAATACAAGATCAAATGAACGAGACTAGATTGAGATGATGAATGATACTATGTCAATAAAGAAGAATTCAAGAGCTTGAAAGAAGTTCTAGTTGAATTTCATAAGCTTTATTCAGACAAGTCACACTAAATTGAAAAACAGTGAAAATTTTTGCGTTTCATTTATTCTATTCATGCGAACATGAATTTTCAAAGAAAAAGATAATGTTATGAATGTGTCAGAATTGAATAAGATCAAAACTTTAATTCTAATCAATTCACAGTGAACGCTAGTGAGTTCACTGCATATTGATTAAAACTAGTCAAGATTTAGTTAAAATTTGATCTGTGTTGAGATCGTGTCTAGAATCTAATCACACTGCAGCGAGATAGTGCGTAGCTGAATAGAATGTTTGATCAATAGAGATAGCTATAACTAGAATATTAAGAATACAGAAGAAATCAAAAAGAGTTTCAAGCTGTATCTATAGTAGTGCAAAACAAAGAGAGCGAAGCAGATTTGCTCAAGTATCAAAAGCGCTAGAATAGAGTTTTGAGACTAAAGATTCAACATGAATCAAAACTTCTAGAGCTTGTTGACTAGAAAACTCTATTCAATTTCAACACACTCGTAACATTATCTTCTTCTCTTTAAAAGTCATGTTTCTATAACTTGTAATGTAGTTCATAGCATTGACGTAGAGTCTTGATGCCTGTCTTTCTATCAATCTTTCTATTGATTCAAATCAACTCGTCAAATGTCTATTGTAGCAGACTCACTATGTGAGATAGAGTGATCATTGAAGCAGACTCACTAGTCGACTTGCTCATTGAAGAGATCGACTATCAACTTGTCATTGAAGCAGGCTCACTAGTTGCATGTGAACGTGAGATAGATCGATTCACTGATAGATAAAGCGATGAGAGTAGATATGTCATCACATTGACGAAAAGTATCATTGAAGCAGACTCACTAGTCGACTTGCTCATTAAAGAGATCAACTTTCGACTTGTCATTGTAGCAGACTTACTATTTGCATGTGAACGTAGAATCAGATTCACTGATAGATAAGACGATGAAGATAGATAGATCATTGCATTGATGAAGAGTGTCATTGTAGCAGACTCACTATGAGAACGTCATTTGTAGTAGCAGACTCACTAATTTGATTTGACGACACAAATTGTTTTGACTTGTCTGATTCACGAGCTTGATTTGAGGCGAAGAGAAAAAGAGATGAGTTGAACAGCTTATTTTCACTCGTCTGTTTCATGAGAATGAGTTGATTCTTTTGATTGAGTGAACTTTGCATACTTAGTGAGCGATAAGTTGTCTAGCGATTCAAACAGTCTCGTTGTTGATTCTATCAAACTTTCTAGTGTTGTTCAGTCTTTCAATTGCATCGATCATCAGGTAAACGAATTTCTTTAGACTCATTCTGTCTGTATGAGTATGTTGAATGAGTAATGATATCGATATCATGTGATTAACGAATTCTTAATATAATGTTGAAATCGTGTCTAGAATCTAATCACACTGCAGCGAGATAGTGCGTAGCTGAATAGAATGTTTGATCAATAGAGATAGCTATAACTAGAATATTAAGAATACAGAAGAAATCAAAGAGAGTTTCGAGCTGTATCTATAGTAGTGCAAAACAAAGAAAATGAAGCAGATTTGCTCAAGTATCGAAAGCGCTAGAATAGAGTGTTGAGACTAGAGATTCAACATGAGTCAAAACTTCTAGAGCTTGTTGACTAGAAAACTCTATTCAATCTCAACACACTCGTAACAATCTGAATCTGACTCAGATTTGACTCAGATATGATTCAGCATCTTTTCTCTTTTCTAGCATCTTCTAACTCACTTTTATTGTCTTTTAGACAAACACACTTCTTTGTATTACGAGTGATCAACAAATTTCTAGACAAACACACTTCTTTGTGTTACGAGTGATTAATAGATTTCTATGACAAACACATTTCTTTGTGTTGCAAACATCTTTTAAATCAACATCTTTCTTGTGTTTCAACATGTTCTCTTTAAGACTAACGTCGATCTGAGTAACTACTATATGAAGTGTGTTCTTCTTGTCTTTTGTATCTTCTTTCTTTTGTATTCTTAAAGTCTTAGTTATAACTATCTTTATAGATCAAACATTCTAGTTACGCATGCACTCTGATTAGTTTCTAGACACGATCTCAACAAATGCTATGAGACGTTAACTTCTTAAACTATTGAATAATCATTACTATCACGAAAAGTTTCAAAGCAGCTGCAAGAATGATGATGAAAATAAAGCTTTTGAAGCAATTTAAAGTAACTAAGTCACTCATTCTTTAACGTGCGATTAATGTAAACTAATTTAATACATAGTCTCATAATGATAGTTTCAACTGCGTGAAGCAGTTGTATAAATAGCGAGTGATTTTCTATCTCAGAAAGTTTTGTTCACTCAATATAAATAGCATAAAGTCTTTCATGAGTCAACTTAATTGATGTCACAAAAGTGTATGAATTTGTTATTATTATTACACTATTTCATCATCAATTGAATAATCAATATTCTTTTTGAATAAGAACTTTCACTTTCATATAAACTTTGATTTGAATTCAACTGAATATGAAATCACTCAAGCAAGAATTGAAGCAGATAAAGCAGAAAATATATTTAAATACATGAAATGATCACTAATGTTGATTAAATAAGCATTAGCAAGAATCAGAATCACAATAAAGAAACAGATTAACAAGCATTGAAAGAAAATAATTTACAAGATAAATGACATGATGTTTCTAGATTTTAAAAACATTATGATTGCAAGATCATCAAAGAAATTAAATGATAAAATGCTAGAATCTTTCAAGATTCTGATCAAGATTAAACATGCATATTGACTGAAATTATCATCGATAATAAAGATTCATCTGAAGTTCATTTTGAATTTGCTGCAACTGAATTCAAAGAATTTTCTGAAAGAACAATAAAATAAGTCATCTGATTTTATAATGATGAATGATGAAGATGAATGATGAGTGAAAAATATACTGAATTTCAAACATTATAAACAACAATTATAATATTGTGTTAATTGAAAAGAATACGACGTTGATCTACATTAATACAACGTCAATGAAAATGAGTTCAAGAAATGTCAGAAAATCATAAATGACTTTTATGAACAGTATTCAAATAAGTCAAGATAGAAATCAAAAGAAAGATTAATTAAGTTGCAATAATGAGAACATTGTTAAATGAAGAAGAAAAGTAATATTGCAAGTGTGCACTTTAAGTTAGTTTAACATAAATCATGTTAAACTATTATAGACTAGTATAAAGCTGATGTTGACACGCTAGCGATCTAGCGTGTCTTCATGAGTAAAACTCACAACATGTTTCATCTTTCTTCTTCTTTAGCTTTGAACTTCTAGTTAAAATACATTCATATGATTCACTCTATGCAAATTCATAACAACATCATATGAGTTTTTTTGCAAATTCTTTAAGCTCATTTGCATCTGATGAGTGATATGAAGAGTTTGAGCTTTAATATAATGTCAGAATGTAATCAAAGCAAATCAATGATGATTTGATGACTAAGATATTAAAGCTGAAGAACTAATATTTACACTGATCTGCAAGAATACATGATGAGCATCAAGCTCATATCAACACGCTAACTTGAAAAGATAAGAGTTCAAGACACAATCATAATACAGAAGCAGAAGCAGAAGTGAAATAATGTAATAATTATAACTGATCAATCAGAATGAGACATGTGTATCAAAAGAGTCTCAAAAAGATTTTATTAGTAGCTATGTAGTTCAAACAAATCATTTGAAGCAATGAAATTTGAAATGTGAGTTTTCAGCTCTATAGAACTGAACGACTGCTAAGTGAACTCTTCTAGAAGAAATTGTCATTTCGAAGATCTCGACATCGTTGTCATTGATGATGAAATAGATCTCGACAGCTAGACGAGAAACAGAGAAATAAATAGATAGTCTTTTCTTCTGTTTCTTTCTTCATTCTTCAAGATTCAGTCAGAAACTCGCTTTTGCTCTCATTCACTCACTTCATAGACTCAATCGCTTAGATAGAGAAAGTTCTTGACATTTCAGAGCGACTTTCAAGACACAATCTGACTTTAGAAACACTGTCGAGTTTGCTCAAACAAATATAGTATATATTTATAGTTCAAACAAAGTCGATGTTTGATAGTGATTGACTCATCAATGATCTTTGTCACTGAGCGTACGAGAGATTGCTTGCTGTAATCATCATAGTTCGCTTCTCAACGACATACAACTTTCATTTTCTAAATTCTTCATCATCATGAACTTGACATCACTGTTAAAGCGCATTTCTACGACGCTTTTAGCAGCAGTCTTCGCTTATCATCACGCAGTTGCTTCGTTACTGTCAGATCTTTGATTCTTTATTCTGTCAGTAACAGAAGCTATCGATGATCTATACAACGTAGTCGCTGTCTCTTCATTCTATGATTCGAGAGTCTGATTATCGTGACTCTTTGTTCTACTATTCTGTCTTCTCAGTTGATGTTTTGAACACGATAACTTCGTCAACAAGCGAGTGCACATTTTCGAGTTGAACTTGAATTTAATCTCGACATGCACATACTCACTGATTGCTGCTGAAAACCTTCTATCGAATATAGAGTCTATCTGACGAAACAACATTTCACTTGAGAAAGTGATCATCATAGTCGCTCTCTTGATGATATTAAGACTCTTCTACGTCACTGACGCTCTTTTACTCATAGCGTGACTCTATGTAAAAGAGCTCAGATCGACTTTCTTCTTTCGAGTAGCGACGTGCTTTATGATTCTAGTTCTGTTAGTATGAGTTGTATTTGACATCAACAGCTCTCTTCGATTTTCAACAGAGCGATTCTTCTATCGTAGAATACTTAATTTCATTATCGTGAGTCTGTGAGCGTTCAGTAAGATATTTCTTACTGACTTACTTCTACTATTGCTACGATATACAAGAGACTTTCAAGATAAAGTTCTTTCGATATTCTGCGTCGACATCTCTTGAACTGCAGCTTTTGTGATACAAAGCATTGTCGATTCTCGTTATTGATTCATTGTTTGATCAGAGCATTCTTCGGAAAACGATCTCTTTCCTGACGACAAGAAGTATTCAGGACTGCATGCAGTGTTTTCACTGTCTCAAACTGAACTGAATGATGCTCTCGACAACGATGATCAGTTGATAAATGTAACTCAAACTTATGTATTCAACATTCATCAAGCGCGAGATGAGATCACTAAATTTGAAGAAGGAAATATATGATCATTTACAGAACGGAATTTGTGGCTGCTCTGGTTGCTGCAAGTCAATCTCTTGAAATTCATCATATACTTGAGGAATTTGACACTGATCTACACTCTCGGCTTTGTTATATTGATAGCCTTGAGCATGAGCTTGGTTATTGTGAGCTTGCTTTATCATGATTTTGTAAAACCCTTGCAGCCCTTGTTAAGAGTTCACTCTGCATTGAAGATCAGGAACATTTACTTATCGGTTATTTTGCTTTCAACCAGCTTATGAGGGGTAATATTTTGGTTCAACCCGGTAATGATTGTGCTCGACTTCTTGACTCGCTGAGTTGTTGCACTTGCAAGGCCAGGACTGTTTATGCCTGTTACACATGTGGGATGAACCGACTTGAATCAAATGGTGGCATTAATTCTTAATGGAGTGCTTTCACTGCTATTCAGTCTACTGGAGATCGGCCCAAGAATTCGCGAGTTGCTGACTGTGGTATGGATAAAAGTATCTAGCCGCTGGAGATAGAACTAAGAGACAGCCTCTGTTGAAGTACAAACGGTTGATTGTTGACTAGGGAGAGTTGCTGCTATTAGGTGACCTCACTGAAGACCTTGCCAAGGCGGATCGCCGCCGGGGTCGTTGGGAGCATCACCTGCCCAGGTGACGGTCGGGAATCTCTTAAGGAGCTGGTAGAGTTGTCTTAGGTGCAACGTAATGTCAGGGACTGAGCATAAGAAGATACCTATGTATGTCGATTTCTAGGAAGTAGTTTTATGATACAAGACGTTGCACGAAGAAGAAAAGAAGAGACTGAGGGTTGAGGGATTTTATATCCACAGACCCTTTGTAAAACATGCCTCTGTTTTGTTCCTTTTGTTCACCGGCCTAGGTAAAATATCCTTTGTTGCATAACATATTCTTTGTTAACACCTTCTTTGTGTCATGACCTCAGAATTTTCCAGAACTTTTCAGAATTCTAACATCTTAATCATAACATCAGGTTCAAACCGTGATGCCAGGTTATGATCCTCGTCCTGAAGATGGCCAGTAACTTTGAAGCAAAGGTGTTGTAGCGAAAACGCCCCACGAGGTTAATGCATCGTCTTAGCTAATGTCATTATTCAGATGCAGTTGGTTTTCGTAATGGCTGTTACATACAGATGCTATCAGGCGCATGATTTGATGGTCGGAAGGGTCACGAATTTTTAAGAGATTTTGGACCTCAGACATGTGGGGCTAAGCACCTATCGAGTTAGCGCTTTGCTTACTACGGAAGCTGCGATTACACCTGATGCAGTAAAGTATGTGTTGGAAACAGGGAACAGTACTGTTACCCCTGTGGTTAATTAAGGCTCCGAATGTCAAAACCCCGCTGTTTGGACGCTAGAGAAGGCTGGAGCCTGAAAGTTTCTAATATACACAGCCTGCGGCTACCACACCTACACAGGAAATGGAGCTCTCTACAACATCTGCGTGGGCGTGCGTGGTCGCCCTCATAGTCCTGATTTCGCAAAATCTCCATTGATCCTCGTACCTGAGCACGATGTCATCGAGTGGGTAATCTCGAAATTGAATCATAACAAATCACTTATCTTTTTACATAGTGAGGGTATTGCATAGAGGCCTGAATGAAGAACGGTGTCAGCTGACTTCGGGACCTCCCAGTGGATAATCTGACACGCATTTCAAGTTGGTATTACGACGTCATTGAAGATCAGAATAGTTCTCTTGCTAAAAAGTGGCCAGACCAAAGGACGATGCAGGCTGGAAACCGGCTGATGGCGATTAGAAGCTCTTCTTGAATCTTAAGAACAAAGATTTAAGACATCAATTTTGAACAATAATTTATTTCCAACATCTTTTTAGTTTAGTGAACATCTTCATGGTTCAGATAAGGTGTTACTGCAATATATTAATCTCACCATTAAGTTCAAAATCCACATCGAACGCTATAGTAAGTCTAACAAGAGTAAAAACCTAGTGATGTTGAACAAAAACAAATACTTCCAGCAACCGTCTTGGAGAAAGATTCAGAGATTACAACCAGATGTTTTTTTCATGAGAACGGAATATCATTCTGAAGACCCAGTAGACACCTGTCGTAAGCCAGTCCACACAATATCCTTGATGATACTCATGCCGCTGATATTTCGGATGCAAAATCTAACCAACAATCTAGAATGACCATCCTTACATCTTTCATACAATGTGCAGAGTCGATAAAAGGTGCCGAAAACGTCCTCCTTGTTCTTACAAGTCCGAACTTCCCCGTGTGGACAGTATTTTACCGAATAGCCGAACATTTTGATGAAAGTATAGAAGGTTAACCATCGGTGAAGGTGTGAACGAAGGCGTGGACCAGAACTAAGAAATAGGCTTTGCATATACACCTGGGCATCATAAATGGCTCCTCGAATCCTCTGCTCCCACAAACGTAAACTTTCGAGAGTCGCGATATGTTTGAATTTTCTGTCGATAAAGGGTCGACAAACCCACGGTAACATCTGTTCAACGGAGTAGTATTGACTTCCATCGGCCAAACCAAGGCATTGAGCCACGGTTGCAGACACCCCAATAAAAAGCCTATGGTAGCCGGTATGATAGAATGGGTGAATGTCTATCGATTGATCAAGAACATTATCAGAAGCAGAGGTTCCATTGAGCATCGCTGAAGGCTTCTGAAAAGACTGATCCCAGTCGGCATTATCAAGAAGCGTATGCTCTAAGCTAGCAGGTCCTTTGAATGCTTCATAGTTCAAAGACTTCTGAAAGGCTATCTGGTTCTTTGAAGTGGCGCTGGCATCGCTGGTTATCGTCAAGGAAGCGAATGAAAGAAGGCTGGGATCATTATCAGAGTTGTTGTTTTCGTAAGGTCTCTGGTTTTTGCCATTTGCCGTTACAATATCATCCTTGAAAACGTTAGTAAGAAAAATCGCTTGGGTGTGCATGTACATGGTTGACTTTAGTGACAAGGTGCCATTTTTCCAAGTCGGATGTGAAGTCCATGGTTCAACAACAAGACAAGTAATATTGTCAAGGTAGAAAAGAGAATACACAAGCAATGAAGCGGAAAGATATAGAGAGGGGGAAATGTTGTCAATTCAACATTACATAGTGAGACTTGAAGGAATTTCTTCTGACTCATGAAGATGCAATAACAAAGTCATGGGGCAATGTGGTTGTCACAGGACGAGCCATGCATTCCGAAGAACTTTTCAATAGCATCTGGCACACGGCTGTGACCGATGACATCAAGAACACAAGAGAAACAACGGCCCCTGCTTCGGGGATCCTTCCCAAAAGAGCCCCGTGGTCATCAACAACGCAGCAGGGGTGAAGGAGAAAGTGCAAGGCTTCGCAGAATTTTGCCCTTTTTATGGGGTCCACTCGAACAGTGGGTTGCTCGCTCGTCTCGCCAGTGGCAAAGGATGTACGTACTTTCAGCCGATGGCCTTCCTTGCCGCACACACCACTTACTTCCGCTGCCTTGGCTGGTCAGGCGACCAGCTGCATTGGAGCTGAGCCTGTCTCACTACTACTGGCTTTGATCAGCTATAGCATCGGCATAGGTCACGAGTACAAGGTACAAAACATGGCATAGGCCGAGTGCCTGACGTTAGGCCCTAGGCAGTCGAGCAAAAGTCCGATGCTTTATCTATGGTGGTGGACTCTTCGCCTCACTTATTTTTCATTGAGCGCTCAACGGAGATCCTGGGATGACCTAAAGTGGGTAGAACATTGATCACGCTTCCCACAATCCTGAACCATATCATGTCGGAGCTGAGACGTAGAGCTCCTTCGCCCATGCGACAAATTTTGGTGGTCGCCATCCTATGGAGTTTTGCCCCCAAGCCCCAGGAGTTCCCACTAGCTCTTTCAATGAGATTCTATCAGCAGAGAATTGTACGAAGCGCATTCGGAATCTGCCTTGCAAAGCTTTACCTATACCCTTCCCTATCTAGCGCTCTATCCTCGTAACGGCGAGATGATAGCTTGGCCAGCGCGAGCCTACCATACCTTACACCAAGCATAACGCTGAGCTCTTCCCAAGCTTTCCTGCCCTTCCTAGTCTAGCCTACGCACCGATTTGCCCTCAAACTTCGGGTGGACCTAGGCACGGAGTAAGGATGGTTTACAGTTGAGATGGCAAGCGGATCTTTTCCGTACGAACCTTTTTTCATGTCTCTTTGATCAAGATTTTTTGAAGACCCGGCTACCAGCTCCACATGGTCGATCACAGAGTGAGTCAGTAGATAACTCATGGTTGCGATCATTGGCTTACATAGATATTGCCTAGCAGCCTTAGGTTCATTGACCTCCAAGAAGAGCCCAACTGATCGGAGCTAAATTACTATATGGCGTCAACGTTGTTACCATCGTTTGAACGATATCGAACGGGAGCGTGATATTTGCACGGCCACAGATGCACGTCCTCGGACCTGATCACAGGGCCGAATGTACAATCTCTATGATGATTGTCAGACTGATCGCATCGTATCTTCTGTTTTCGGCAAGCCATTTTCGCTCTCTTTCGCTTCAAAGGTTTGATGCTTGGGTGAGGGTTTTTATCAAGCGATGAGCTTCTTTGCATCGTCGCCATGGCGCACAGTCTTTCAGGTTCGCGTAATCGAAGGTTTGGGCTAGGTTTTGAGAAGCTTGAAGAGGAGAATGTAAACGAAAATGGTGGTGCGGTCATCAGACTCCCAAAATGATCACGCTATGATGTGCCTCGCTGCTTACACATAATCGAACACATAATAAGGCCTTCGAGGAGAACTCATAAGCGCCAGGCTCTGATAGTCTCTGGGTGCCATCTGGCGTTCGATCTATTCATGGTATCCTGTCAAATCGGAGAGGTTTTTGATTCACAGAAAAATATATATTGCTCCTACATGGTATGCTTGCTCGTACCGCGATGTTCCGTGATGGATACTACCTAGTTAGAAACCGACGAACCAAGCAGCTATGACTATTATCATATAGAATGTCATCGAAAGCAGGCCTTCGAACCTATACCATGTTAGAACCTTTAAAAATAACCAGCAAAGACGGCGTGAGTGGGAGTAAAAAACAGAAATTCTCCCGATCCTTCAGCCTCGTGATACGCAACCTACTTAGGCTCCCTAGTAATTGTGGGGCGAAATGCACAGCCCAGCATTAGGAAATGATGGGCTTTCCCTGAAGCCTGAAAACGACAAAGCTTAAAGCTCTTTGTATGCCGCTGAAGTCTCTTCTGGGATTCACTTCCTACACTTCGCCCGTGCACTGCAACCGGCGACACATTCTTGGGCCGAATTCTGCTCCCTTTCAACCTCCTCACTTCTCATCCTTCTCGCCATTGATCATCAGAACCGGCCGCTATCCGAATCTCAACCCTCCCGTTGGACAGCATCAACGAAAATGAAGTTCCTCACCGCAACACTATTCTTGCTTGTTTCCTTCACCACGTCCTCTCGGGTAGTTCATGATGTCTCACCATCTCCTCAAGCTAGTGGGAGTGTACAGGTTATATCTCATACGAACAACGACACATGGAGTCTTGGCGATGCTAGCAATTCGAGTGGTGGAAAGGATAATCTGAGAGGAACTATTGACAGGTCTTCGTCATCATCGTCATCGTCGTCCTCGTCCTCTTCGCGCAAAATAGGCTGTAATGATTGTACAAGTGGTGATGTGAAAGTTGTGGGTGACATGTGGAGTTTGACTGTGTTTGGCGCGATTAGTCTTGCGGGAGTTTTGATGTAGGATTGAGTCTGGAAAGATGTGGGTGGTTTTACATTTCTGTACACAGTACTTTGCTTATGCTAGGCTGTCGTTTGTTATAATGAAGGCGAACTGATCATCGTTTTCGTTTCTTGTACTCATCTTACCATCCTTCTTCACTAAGGGAACCATAGCATCGACCCAGATTAATCCCTTATCGACGATATCATCAACTTTGACGACATGTATGTGAGTCGACCGCCGGGGACGAAGGAGGCGAGATGGCCGCTATAGCAATAGCAATGAAGACGATAGGCTAGAAATCAAGATGCCGTATAGAATTAAATTCGTCCGATAGGTTGAACAAGAAGGAAATATGTGGATTTTGACTTCAGCATTCCCGGTTATCGACAAACGCGCCCCCAACATTGTCGTTGTCCTCGGGGTAGTTCTAGGTACATTGGTCTCCTGTTTATTTAGGGTTGGCTGTGATAGGAGCAAGGCGGCATCATTGCACGCTATTCTCGACCTATTTCTACTTCGGAAGAATAAAGAACAGCGACGAGATCCTGTTGTACAGACTAAGATGCTCGGTGGAGAGTCAAAGCAACGTCAGGTTGCGGTGGTGTTGTCAAAGGGGGAGCAAACTTCGAGCATGCTGCTTTAAGACAACTCAACGCCATGCCCGGAATGCGTACGATCAATGAACGTGGGACTGTAAAGGGTGAGGGACATACTAACTTTTCTTTCACACAGAGCAAAATGCGTAAGTCCCACGCCCCAAACCCACCTCCTATCCAACGCAAACATGTACGGCCACCAGCAACACCACCCCGCCGCACACCTACTTATACTCCATGAACCCCATGCCGCTCTTGGTATACGAGGACACGAGGGTAGAGAGGCATGTAGATATATTGACTGAACTATCTAGTAGGTGAACTACGGAGGAAGGAAGAAGTGGGAGGAAGGATAAATACCCCTAGCGCCAAGCCGGCTTCGGCCGGAGCGGAAATAACTAACCACTGGGGTATATGTATGTGCATACGTATGTGCATACGTACCCCGTTTCCAACAGGTTGTTGTTGTTAGGAGGCTATCTAGGTGGAAGGTGAAAACTCTACTAGCGGGCCCCAGCCCTACCAGCCCTATGAGGCGAAGGTTACCAACTCCTCTATTTCCAACACTCCCCCTTGGGAATCGAAGCCTCCATGGGCCAAAATCCGAACCTCCAAGCTCCCCCGGCTGAAGCTTCCTAGCTCCCCGGCTCCTAACATGGAGCAATAACATGAAGCTGATCAATCTCCTCCGGCTTCTACATGAAGCAATAGCATGGAGTTGATCGAGCTCCCTCTGGCTGGCTCCTCCACGGAGCAATAACATGGAGCTGGCCAAGCTCCTCCGACTTCTACACGAAGCAATGACATGGATCTGATCAAGCTCCTCCGACTTCTACACGAAGCAATAGCATGGAGTTGATCGGGCTCCCTCTGGCTCCTCGGAGCAATATATTCGGGTCCACCGCTTCCCTCACTCCGGAGGCACATATCCACGGCTTAACAGAACCCATCCAGGATGACGTCGTTTCTGCGTCGTTTCTGTCTTGTTTCTGGCATCCTAGCCTCGTTTCCGGTCCATCCCGATATAAGTGGTGCATCGCTTCATCTATCCACGATGACTGACTATCTTCGGCTCAGTAGCAATCGACTACCTGAACCTGGCTTGACTGCACCGCTTCCCTTCATGAGGGAAGGAAGACGCTCGGAATATCGAAAAAGAGACGAATCTTCAGCCAATTGCGAAAAACACGCAAACCACGCAAAATTCGCAATTACCAACGCAAAAGTCTGCATATGCGCAGAAAGCGGCTCAATTCGCAAACAGGCGAATGGAATCTGATTGCTAAAAAAGAGCCTTTCTTTTCTTTGATGGTGTCTGAACCATCATGAACCCTTCTGAGTCTCTGTACTCCTGATTCGCCTTCGGCGACGCCCTCAGACCCGTCGTATCGTAGAGAGTCGCCTTGGGGCATCTAGGATCCCAAGCTGTGTGCGTTTCTCTTCATACTGGACATCTGACCCTTTTATCCTCTGGCTTGTGATGCCTCGAGTCGTGTCCTTCCGAGCAGGTTCCACATCGCATTTCGTTCGAGCATTGAGGTGCCTTGTGCCCGTAGCCGAAGCATCTGTAGCATTGTTCTCTCTCCCATCTCTCGTAGGTTAGGAGACTACCCCCTCCTACCAGCCCTTTCTGAACTATCTCGTTCACCCCTTCGGGTGTGGTTAGTTCGATAACCAGGGAGGAAAAGTCTTTCTCGTGCCCTCTCTTGGTTTTCCTGCATGCTTTGGCTACCAGACCCTTGTTATCTCCTCGACGATCTTGAATATCGCCTCGTCCTGTCTCTTTTCGTCGACTGCTCCTCTCCTTATACCACTGGGAAAGTCTGCTGAAGCACCTCCGCCGAGCCGTACGAGACTTCTGCCCATTCCTTTCTTTTCTCCAGAGCTTCTCTACCCTCCATCGAGGCGGTGATCAGTACCACCTCGCCTATGGGCTTGGTAAAGGCCGCCACGATATCCTTCCTTATCCGCGACTTTGACTTCGTCTCATCTTTCGTTTTATCCAGCCTTTTCATGTTCATTGAACTACCGACGTTCATTGAACCAGCCGTATGATTGGACGGGGCGCAGCCCCTAGGTTGTTGATGGTGGCCTCCTGCCACTGGGCCCAGCTGCTGGCCCTCAGCACTGAGCTTCCCTTTCCGCTTTACTTGAGGCTCTCGCCCAGTGATTGAAATGTTCGCCTTCGGAGCAGATGGCAGAGGCTATCGGGCATCGACTCCGTTTGAACTAATATCTCTAGTGCTAAATTTTGCCCCGGAAGCCGCCCTGAGGTGTCAAGCACTCCCTCATGGGTGAGTGGGGCGAAAGCGCGTTGCTGACTGAATATTAAGAGGGTGGAGAAACAGGAAGGGATGAAGGGGGAAACAGCAGGAAGGACGGCCTATTTATTCCCCTTTTCCCCGCTTTATCCCCTTGTTCCCTAGCTGCCGAGGTATGCTGGTAGAGGAAGCTACCGATGAGCTATATTCGAACGAATTAGTTTCACTAGATAGGCTGGACGCGACTCACTTGCCTGTACAAACAGGGCCTGGGCCTCTTGAGGATGGATGATGTTGAGATCACCCACGCCCAAACGCCTGTCTTGAGACAGGTGGATGGGCCTTGGTCGGGGAGGTTGAGCTCACCCCTGTCTGCCCTTGACAGACGCGCAAGAAGCTATCATCCATCAGCTCACTGCAATTTCAACTCATGTACAATTGCCCACAAGGTCTGAATAGATCATCAAACGATCATGTCTTATGCCACTAACAGTGGCGGGAGCAACGGTATCATCAGCCATTACTGATGCGACGTTGTTCTCAGGAGGTGCTCAAGCAAGGAAGCCAGCGAAGATGTACATACGAGCGCATATTCACTCTACAGGACTTACTATTGTTTCGGTGGTGCATTATTTCCGAATATCTACAGTTCGATTCATCACAGAAGAGCACCTTGGAATACTACAATTACAGTCAAAATAACTTGGGAACTTCCCTACTATTTAGTGGGTGCTTCCCCATCGCATTCCCCAGCGAGCACATTGGGGAGACGCCCATTATTTAGTAGGTGTCTCCCCATGGTGTCCCCCCGCCAGCGCGTTGGGGAAACCCCTACTATTTGGTAGGTGCCTCCCCGTCGCCTTCCCCCGCGAGCGCATTGGGACGACCCTACTATTCAATGGGTGCTTCCCCATCGCATTCCCCAGCGAGCACATTGGGGAGACGCCTATTATTTAGTAGGTGTCTCCCCATGGTGTCCCCCCGCCAGCGCGTTGGGGAAACCCCTACTATTTGGTAGGTGCCTCCCCGTCGCCTTCCCCCGCGAGCGCATTGGGACGATCCTACTATTCAATGGGTGCTTCCCCATCGTCTTCCCCAGCGAGCGCACGGGGGAATTTCCTACTATTCAATAGGTGCTTCCCCATCGCATTTTTCGGCGAGCGCATTGGGGAAAGGTCAGCCAGTTTTGATAGAGGCTCGTCAGCTACACTGCCGCTAGGACCTACACCGTCGGTAGCGCTGAGCATAGGTGGGAACAGGGAAGTTGCTGCGGAATCCAGGCAGATTCGCCTGTGCGAGGCTCTTCCTAAAGTTCGGGCGGGACGGGCCACAGAGCCGCACTAGACCTACCCGAGCATCGTGCGGCTGAAAGTCCTGTGATCCCCGCCGAGTCCACCCTGATAGGGAACGCAATTCAAAGCATTGAATTCGACCGGTTCAGGGCTATAAAGACACCTTCCAGAGTAAATCGAGCAGTCAACATGTGTAAATAGATTCATGCAGGGAAAGGGCTACTACTAGGTGGGCGGTCAACCGGCGCATTGAACCTTTCCAACCCCATTTCCTCAACCAAGCTCACACACCTTTCGATTATTTTTGCATTGTTGAAGCCGTTGCATCATGCTCTGAAATTCGGCTCCTCCCGATGTTTCTCATATGCGATTGCATGCAGTGTAGCCTTCTAAACAGATTGGGTGGTTTTGCATGATAAGAATCCAGCACTTGAGAATCTAATTAATTCGCTGAGTGGTTTCGCATGTCAAACCACAGCTTTTTAGTGATAGGGTCGGATTCCACTGTTCCGTCGATCTCTTTGATTTTCGCCTTCAGGTCATTAAACGACTCAATGAATTGATCATTCCGCTAATTATCTAATCATCTATTGTTGACTATGTAGGGTGCTTAGTAGAGGGTCATGGAGGGAGCCATGAGGGGTGCCATGAAGGGTGTTCGATAGAAAGTCACGGAGAAAGCCATGTAAATAGGCGAGTAGATAGGTGAGCATGCCCAATGACAGGTAGATATAAAGTCATGAAGCATACTATGAAGTAGAGCATGAAGCGAATGATGCATGTTTGAACGCGTTGCATGGAGCCTGCTTTCAAGCATCTTTGAAGCATGTTTTACAGTATGTTTCAAAGCGGGTAGGCTGAGAAGTAGGTGAACAATTAGGTAGCTGAGTAGGTAGCTGAGCATGTAGGTGGGTTAGTAAGTAGGGTGGTGAGCAGGTAGGCGAGTAGGGTTACAGGTGAGTAGAGTGCAAGCATGCATGTAGGGTGATAAGTAGGGTGGTGAGCATGTAGAATGCAAAGGGCGGAGGTGAAAGCCCTGCAGGTCGGTTCGGCTCTATGAAGCGAAGATTTGAGCAGAACATGTAGTTTGACTGTATATAAAGATGTTGTTGATGCGACTTCTTACCGGCTTGAAGCCAGTTCGAAGCCACATTCACAATATCAGCAATTCAACAATGACGGGTTGAATCTTGAAATTGCCGATGTACGACAAATTCACTGTGAGCCGACAGTGAAGAAAGTCTGTGACTCTCCTTTCTTCCCGTTATTTCGTCGCAACAGCCCCTTGAGCCTGTGCAATTTCTCTACTCACCGACTCTCTTGATTTCTCGTCATTTGTCAACTCTTGATTCCGGTTGACATCTAACTCTATCGACTTTCTCTCCATCTTCTTCTTCTCCTTTGACTTCAGTTCTTTCTTCGTCAGCTTTTCTTCTTCGGTTCATGATTTCTCGCTGTCATGGCTGTGCCTACCGCCGCCAGCTTCACTGCCCGAACTGTGGAAAGTATCGAGACGTTCCTGACCGACCTTCAGTCTCATGCCATTGATAATATTCGTGTTTACGAGCATCTGACCGCCTTCCAGGAGGCGACGCAGAAAGAGAGCTACCTTCTGTCCATTATTGACGAGGGTACTGCCAAAGAGGACGGGCGACGCTGTACCACCGTCTTCGCCGCTGCCAAAGCCTTGCTGGCTTCAGGGGGGTTCGCGCTGATGGCCAGCGACACCCACGGAGCGGCGCGGTCCACTGGCGAGACCTATCCGTGGCATTGCGTCTGCGTGCTTCGCGTCGGCGCCATCCTATGGGTGTACGACCCGGCCTTTGATCCTGCTGCAATGCCGTTGAAACAACGCATTGGGCAAGTTCCGAGACTGTCGATGGCAAAGGCTCTTTGGACCTATTTCGACAAGCATGGCATCACCATCAGGGGCATGCGCATCACCGGGGCCGCCGATGTTGAAGACCGATGCGTCTCTCTGTCCTGCCTGTGGATGGAACAGATGGTCATGGCAGAACGTGCGCAATGGCCGAGCCTGGGGAATTGCGCGGCATGGCGAGAGCTCACAAATGATGAATGGCGAGAGTTTCGCATCCGCTCACGATGAGATCAACATCCATCATGTATGACAGATCTCAGCTGGCACTTCAACATGCCTCTCATGCATTTTGCCGATTTTCCATGACCGTACGACCGAGACAATATCATCGATTGTGTCTTCGGCAATGCTCGCTGGTTCAAGGTCGATTCCGGCGTCGAACAGACGTTCTCTCTTCGCGCATGTAAATTGCCGAAGCCTGTGTTGAAGTGAGTAAGTATGCGAACGAGTAGACAGCTGGGTTGATGGCTGATCATGTAGATAGGCGAGCATAGAGGGTGGCGAGTAGAATGATGAGCATGCAGGATGGTGGGTCGGGTGATGAGTAGTACTGTATAAAGTCGGCTTAGTAAAACACAATAACAGCTGGCTAGTAGCAGACATCTCTTCGGTAGCTAGCTCATGTGCTTCGGGCGCATCATGGTTCGAGTGCTCTTGCTCACTAGCAGCACATCAGCCACCCAAGTCCTTGGTCAGAGTGCCGGTGTTGTGCAATCACATCGACAAAAACAACGATGAAGAGCCATGCTCAAGATTGCGAGCTGGCCGTGCGAGTAACAGATCAGAAGCTTCACGTCGTTCTGAACTGTCTCTTGCGCCCTGACTTTTGCTTCTTTGGCATGTTCATCCCATCAAGTCTTTGATGACTGTCCTTGCGACTTTGGGGCGGTCCGTCCCCCACTTGTGTAAAGCCAGTCGAGGGTCTTGAGATTTGATCAAGGCTCAATGTTTGGGTGCCTTTGCGCCCGGGCTTTTGCCTCTTTGGCGTGTCCATCCCGCTGAGCCTTTGACGGCTACGTTTCTTCGAGATTCTGGACGGCACGATGGATGTTTCCTCAATTTTCTTCCGGTATGCTTCAAGCATGCACTCTCCAAGTTATCTTCTGTTTCCCACATATGATCTGCTTTTTCCGAGTATTTCTTTCATTGTTCATTCGTTCACTTCGTCGTCTCCTTCCCCTTTGCTGTTCTCAAGTATCGTGTCTTTGAGCTCTTGATCAGCTTGAGGCCACCAGAACTTCAGTCATGAACTCAATGTCGCTCTTCAGAGAGTCGGCCAACCGAAGGTTTATAGAGGGTCGGCTAAAGGAGGGATCGAACTGACCGGAGGATTATGAAACTCGATGAGAGGTGTATTCCACTTAAGAAACCGTTCGCTATGTAAATTTTTTGCTGGTTCCCAAGAGGGCTGATGCGGCTCTGCGGCTCGTCCTGCGCCGTGACCCCAACCAGAGCCTCAACTTCTTGGTAGCAAAGCATTCAACGGTCAGAGTTCATTTACCACCTTTGCAACGTCGTCGATATAGCCCAGATTCGTGACCCCCAAACCAGTCCCTTCGTCTTCTTCCATTAAGTCGGCATTATAAAACAGATACAGTATCCTATTGGCGAGATCGGCGATCCCTGTGGTATACCCGTGCCTGTTTTGAAAACTTCTGAAATGAACTCCGGAAGTGATATTATGGTGCTCCGATCGGAGAGGAAGCTGAGTATCCAGTTAGCCATGTTGCCGCCTATCCTTCGTTTTTTGAGGTTGTGCAATAGCCTCGTATGCGACACGTTATCGAAGGCTCCTGTTATGTCCAGCAACAACACCGTAGCTACCTCGCCTCTTAACCACGCTGCGTGTATAGTTTCCAGTAGCAATTGAGTGAGCTGGAGACTTGAACTAGATGTGGTTCGGAAATTCAACGAGAACGTGGGACTAAGTATAAAAAGTCTCGACCACTAGATAAACTTAGCAGAAGCAAGCTAAACATTGGTCCCAAACGGGATCGGCCTCTGACTCTCGCCTACCTCAAGCAAGCATGGGTGCTAAGCCCATCGGCAATGGGATCGCCATGCACACATCAACCCTCGGGGACTTCAATAAGCAATTCAACCATATGATTCGCTGCCGAAGGTTCAATGGCACATCGAAGGGCACAAATCGATCCTCTGCGATGCTTTCACAAGGAGCGGTGTGATCTATCATGCGACCTAGCTAGGGCCTACTTCCAGGGTATCATGGAAGCTTTGGAGTAGCCTTGTTGGTGAAGCCTTGGGCTGGAAAACGATGGCGAGCTTATACCCGACTCATTCACGTTTTTAAAATTTCGGGGCTTGTGACCCTTACCAATTGGGGAATGCAAGGTCTGGCTCGCTTTCAGTGTCATACGTGGCATTCACCCATTCTCTCGACCTCTTGACGATAGGTTCCATTGCACAAAGTGTTATCTACATAAATGATCTGAGCCTCTTCGCATATCAAGTCGCGAAATAAATACAGTAAGGAAGGGAAGCTTAGAGCCTACTGAGCCCTTGGTAAGACATCGCACTTTCTGCAGCCATTGCAACGCGGACGATTGCAAAAAGGGTCTCCGCATCTATTTCCTTTCGTGGGCTTTGTTCATTCGTTGCAACAACAACACAATCTCTTGCCCTCTTTTCGTCTCTCCTTCTCAAAATCATGCTTCAGCTTCCTACGTTGTTGTTTGATCTCGCTCGAGGTAGTACGAACCACGTCCAATAATAGTTGGCTGCTTTCTTCGTCACTGTAATGCGTGCGTGAGATTTTCCGAGATGCGGTATCTTTTAGAGCTTCGCTACTGCATCGCTTACGGCCTTGTAAAGACGGCGCTGCCAAGTATGAAGATGTTCACGTTCGGTCACTTTATTGATATTGTCAGCATTCATCTTAGTATTGGATCAGGCGACGAACTCTGGGTTTTCATTCTCTTCGCCTGCTCTTTCGTTTCAAACGTCGTAAACATCGTAAACGCCGTGGGCTTCTGCTGTCATCTGATAGCATTTGAAAGCTGATTCAGCCTCAGCCTGTCTGACATCAACTGCGGTCTTGCAGAAACGTAGTTCATCTCTTATGTCACTAAGCAGTCTTTCTTCAGTACCTGGGCTTGCGTTCTCTTGAGTACAATGTAGCACATCGCGTCCTCGTTTCGCTTCACAACCTAGCAATCTTTCCAGACTGGCGATTCCAAGGACTGCAGTATTCACGACGATCAGACTATCACCGGAATCTTCGCGGATGTCAACCACGGCTTTCAGCAACCTTTCGACATCTGATCTGCGTTTCGATAGACGACACAATTCTAGACAGCTCTCTTCATTCTGCGCTTCTTTTCCATCTTGCTTCCGCCCACTGTCACTCCTTTCGTTGGCGATCTCTGAAGATTTAGTGTCAGATGATGTGTCGAGAGCGACGTCAGAGTCGTTTACATTGGAAGCCTGAAGGGGTTTTTGACTTTGAGGTTTTCTCGCATCTCTAGCTTGAGTGGCTGAAGCAGGTCCCGTTGAATAAGGTAATGGGGTAGAATTTGCCATGAATGCAAAACGCTGAAAAAACCAACTTTCTCATTGATTCAACAGGTTCTTATGATTCTGTTGAAAGCTGCGTGGCCGAAGAGATCGAGGGAGGGCTTCTGCAAGACGTTCTGTGTATGTGATGGGATCAACATGATCGTGATCCAAGTGCATCTACAAGGGCTAACTTCCAAAGAGTAAAAGTTATTCAAGGTTGATTGTTTCTCAATCGGGGATTACGATGAATTGATGAACACACACATGTGACGGGAAAGGGTTGCAGGCGTAAGACTCCTCTGGATATTAGATCAACCATGAACCTGCTTCCAAAGACAGCCTATGAAAGTCCTAGAATCGGGAATGAAGCCGCCTCAGAAATAGGAATGAAGATGAAAAAGTTCTCATCGACCGTAGAGCCCTCAAAATTTGAGGGTGAAGATGCTAACTAGCCGCAAATTCGATGAATCTTTCCTGTGTGTGCGAGGCTCGACGTCGAACGTTACCCTTGTTTCGGGCCATTTCGCATGATGAGGTAATATTATCTCTACCGAAAGACTATGTCTAATGTGTGCTTCATGAGGAAAATACGTAATCGTAAGTAAGTTCTGATACCGGACTTCGGGATTGTGTCGGCGACATAAGTGGAAGGGAATGCTGTTAAAGATACTGAAAATGGCAGTACTGAAAGTAGCAGTACCGTAGATGAAAGGCGTGCTCTACATAAGCCTCATCTATGATGTACAACTCTTGAACCCCCCTTCAGTTCTGAATGTCACCAGCTTCAATTCTCGATGATCTCGTCCGCTTCTTGCTGTTTGTATTTCTTACAGTGATCATAACTCAGCTTCGCTGTATTTTCCATCTCTTCGGCTTCTACTATCAACTCCTCTGATTGGCCCTTGCATGCACAAAACTCCACTCATTTGACCTCTACAAGGTCAGTCATTTGAGGTCACTTCGCTTTCAGCATTAGCACAATTGATTCGGGATTCTCGTCCTTGGCAAGGAGATCTTTTGTGAAGTGTGTCATTCGACGGCATCAGCTCAGCGATGGCGACATGTAGGAGCAGCACATGAATGAACGTGAATTGCCGGAATGTGAGGACTTTTCAGGGATATAAGCTGTAGCATAAGGTCAGAACGGACTGAGAAGAGTAAAGGGCGACAAAAGGTAGGGCAATCAAGGGGGCATCTAGTCTCATCAGAAACATCATGGATCTCTTCTTTCATGCGGAGAATCACCTCTTCTTCTTCTTCGTCTCCTTCCTTTTTTCCCAGTTGAATTGCTGATAAGCTGAACGCGTAAAGCTCTCTGAGGTCGTTCGAATCATCTGTCAATGGTTTCCTTGATGTCGATGTGGTGAAGGGTCGTTCGTTGCCAGTGCCAGTATTGCGCCGTGATTCACCTGAGACCTCGTCCGGCATATTTCCGTGAATTTTCTTGGGAGTCTGACTTCTCTCCATGATATTGCTACGTAGCGAGAACTGCCCGGCGATGAGTAGTAGAAAAACCTGCGGTTTTTTTCAGTACTATCTTTCGCCTTGAGCTTCTATTATCACCCGACTTACCTCAGAGAATAGAAGACTTCGAATTCATGAATACATCTGTCTCACTACCAAAGCTACTAGCGTCGAAAGGGTGACCAAGGAACTACATATGACGCTGACGGCAAGAGGAGACTTTCATTTGCGATCGCTCTGAAGTTGGTATAAAGTTCACCAGTAAATGGAACTGAAGCACAAAGTCTTCGAAAAGTTGGCGGCAAAAACAGTTCAAAAATGCAATGCCTCGTTGTACAACCTGCAGTTCAAATGAGCGTGCATAAGTTCTGCAATGATATCACGATCGTACCTGATAAACGGTAAAAACCTCAAGACGATGAACGCAAAGATGGCAACAAAACTAACAGAGTCGAAGAATCGTTCAAAGAGAGTTTGACGAAAGATCTGCTGCATCATTAAATGCTGTGGCCGACAATCAGCATTTGGTCTGAGATGTTCGCTCAAGGCATACCTCTAAGATTATTACACATGTGATGAAGAAGCGAAGAAGGAGGTCAATAGAGACCCAAAGATGTGTTCCTACACGACACAGTCAGGACTTATGACATATACAGCCGTCGAAAATGTCTTTGCTTACTATCGTGAACGATTGTTGAGACGATCAGGGCACTTAAAACGACTAGGGCGATGTCAGAGATGCATTTCAATATCGTGATTCATGTCTGTAGTTGACGGCACAGATCTTGAAACGAATTCAAGCGAACGTGTCGTCAACGCAGAGGAAGAAGTGCTGCAAGAGTGGCAACAAGAACACCAGCCAGAACATCAAGATGAACTGTCGATGAGACTCTTTCCGTAATTAAAACAGGAGGCATGCAGGTGAGAATGCAGGGGACAGTCCAGTGAATTGGTCCAAAAGGCAAAACGAGGCAAACAAAATAAAGAACTTTCTATGCACAGATGCACGAACATGATATAGCAGTCGCTTCTCTTCTTATTCGTAATTTCATATTAGGAAAGTTCAGAGCTCATTACGATCAAAGGGACGAATGATACCGATCTTCTCATTGGCGCATCCTTTTCACAGTATGGACTCGAGTTCCCTGACTTCCACGGTTTGCGATCCTCATTCATGACGGGTTCTGTCTCGATAAACCAATAGTAACTGGCGAAGTGGGAAGATATAGTGTACTAGATGGATAGATCGGCCGGGGAAGTGGGTAGAATGTACGCTGGACCTTGAACATGCGTGTATGAGATGCAGATTCCCTATCAAGTTCATATCAAAGCCATCTTCTTTTGTAGTGTAGGCCTTGTGTGAGCCATAAGTTCTCGGCGAAGGTGAACCACGGTTGACTTCGTAGAGTCTAGCGGAACAGTTAATCCCGGCACTTCACCCCCGGAGTCGAAAGACATTCACTTCTCAAACCGCTCGGTATCACCTCAGGCAAACCCCGGTACCTTCCGGGAGCCAATGAGCAGTGTCTTTATAAATCCGCGGATTTATAACTTTCATTGGCTCCTGGTTATTCCCTGATCACTCGGTAAGGCGGGATCGTTTCGACTGCACAGTGAACAAATCTATGGAAACAATCGTTGGGAACTCGGATGAAAACCATGAATATGCCGCTCTAGCACGAAGATCATGAGCGTTGATCACTAATTGTATTGACGCCGAAACTCCTTTGAACTCCTGAATAAGGGAGGAGAGATAACTGCTACTATGTCCTGTTCATGCATGTTATATATATCTTCTGCAAGCCCTCGTTCTCGTTGCCTCGTTTGCCTAAAAGTTATTTCGTTCACTGTCTGCCTCATTCACCCTGTCTATTCGTCTGCAGCCTTGTCTTCTGCAATCTTACCTGCATGCTTTCATCGACAGCTCACCTATGCGATCTCGCTTGTTGCTACTGTTGCAGCAATTCCTCTTCTGCATTAACGGTACATCCGAGGGGTTTGATTACACATGGGATATTCAACAGCAGCGGTGGAATTACATATCACTCTATCGCTCAAAGCTTAACCAAGACTATCGATTCTACGAGGAGTGCACCAATCATCAATCAGAGGACGAAACTTCTGCAGCGCATAAGTCCACCACGAAACGACCATCGTCCGAGTCTTCACCATTTGATCAGAAAGCCTCAGAAGCCCCATCTATTCCATCCGGAAACCTACCGTCTATCCAGCCAGACCACCCATCAGCGGTTCCCCAAGATGTACCTCAACGAGCTCCCTCCGCGCACAATGTGTCTATGCGGCCGACGCCTCCGCCATCGTCTACACCACCAGAGCGGCGTCTCTCAGGGTCCATAGGAGTCGAGCATCTACTTAATCCCACAGCTGAGGACACCACCAGTGCAGGCGGTCGCCAACACGATGGCGAGGGAACGGATTCCCTACGGACTGCGCCAATGGCAGCAATGTCCCGGCTTGCAGCACCATCTCTACCTCCAACCTCCATGAGAAAAAATCCCCCTGAAGATAATATTACTTTGCCATCTATTACACCCGCTTTGATGAACATGTCTCCTCATTCACTAACACGGTCTAATGCGTGGCAACCACCCTCCGTGCATTCCCGAGATCAGGCGTCTACGTTAATGGGATCAGGTCCGCTGCCGCCCTCAGAGATCGTGGCGGCTCCGAGTATGCTTTGTGCTGCGCACACACCTTCAGCTTCTCAACCTCGATCAGCTCCTCAATTACGCCAAGTGACTCAACGCGGGCCAAATCCTTCAACCTATCCTCGCATCCAAACTCCATTCGATCGATCCGGAAATCTAGCAGCGTTAGCCAATCCTGCGTCACGGAACTCCAGCCCAACCATGCATTCTCCTCGTAACAGCCCACCTTCGGCCCTCTCTCAGGTTGCCTCTACCGGCGAGCCTCGGTTCTTATTTTCTGCGCCCTTCACTTCAACGGATCCCGCTTCCACGATGCCGCAACTGGCATTCGACAAGGAAGCCTTCAACGCGCCAACATCAAAGGCTTTGAGCCAGAGCCAATGTCAGATGTTGACACTCGAAACGAAGCAAGGTCCCATTCAGATACCTATTGACGTGCAAGCTGCGTCTAGAGTCGCTGACGAAAAACGCAAGCGCAATGCCACCGCCTCCCATAAAATCCGAAAGCGACGCAAAGACAAGGAGCAGAAGACCTCAAACAATATTTCAAATATAGAAGCACAAGTACGGGAAATGACCAAAGAGCGAGACTTCCTGCAGGATGTGCTACTGCAAAACGGCATCCCCATACCAAGTCATGCCTCACTTGCTGGACCGCAATTTCAAGACACTGAAACGTCTACTCCAAACCAAGGCAGAAGCACTCGGAGACGCACCGATGCGTATGTACTACCGTAAGGGCTACCTCGATATACTGTCGCCGCCCGTTCCCTTTTGAGCGCATGACCACCATGCCATCCGAGCATATACAGATGCTACAATAAAGGATGCGACCGCAAGTGCTATTTCATCCTAACACGAACCCATTCGAAGCGACAGCACTGCAATAAATACAGTGCAATCCACAACAGCATTCTGTTTGAACTATGATGTATATACAGCATGCACACACAGCACATCGATCGTCAAGCGCTTGAGCAAGCGATCATTCCCTCATCATTTCCTTACCTTTTTCGAAGAAATACCCTATGTTCAGCATATTCGTCGGCGTATTGAGCGTGCACAAAGTCTCAGTATCCCCTTAAAACACGCAGGTCGTCGTGAGCAAACACTGCATGAGATATGAGCGGTTACTGTTTAATGTTCAGGGCAGCACTTAGACTCCGGGAGACTGAAGGCATTCAGATTAGAAATATTTTTCGTATTAATCATCAATCTTTCGGGGGAGGGAGAAGAATGATGGAGATGTTTCCCCTGAAAGCCACCAAAAGCTGAGCGAGTAGAGCGAAGAGCGAGTATTGTGTTCAATGTATCAACAATTTTCTTCCCGGCACTTGAAACTTCAATGTAATCATGAGGAACAACCCATCGCATTCTTTGTGCACAGTAGTATTATACAAGAAGTTTTGTCACCACCTCAGCTGAATCGTTCATTTGGCGCGTTCATCTTACCATCGAGTCAATCGGGATGACCCATGAATGACTTAATGAAGACCAATCTCACTGAAAGCAAAGATGCGTCCGAGTCCCCGTCCGAAAGTGAGGCCAGTGAAGTCGTCAACGTCCCTTAATGTTCCGATAATATTAGCGTCGATCGCACTTTGATCGATGTTATGTGAATACATCGGCTGAGTGAAATAATGTTTGAAGAAGAAGGCAGGTGACGTTGCAAGTCCCTCTATATTGAGGATCAGTCACTGCGTCAGCAATCAATTCGAATGGCCGGTAGCACTCATTGACTTTGACAAGAATTGTCTGCGGCGCTCTCTTTTTGTCGTAATCAAGGATATTGGCTGCCAGACTACCTAGGTTGTGATTACCTAGCATAAGATGGGGCGGATCTGAAAGCTGGTCACATTTCAAACACTGCAAGTTGTAATTCTGTCAAAATCTGCTGTCGGCAAAGACAAAGTCCTCAGAGGCATCAACACGAAAAGAAATAGGCCCTTCAAGAATCTTTGGGTCTCGCCAATGATGAAGTCTACAAGGAAATCCAAGCTTTCCCGTTCCAGTCGAGAGCAGCACGCCTTCAGCGACGACAGCAACGACAGCGAGAATGATTCTTCATTCCAAAGCTTCAATTCTAGCGACTCTGTTTCGTCTTTCGATTCTTCATCAGAAACTTTTGACAAGCGACTTGACACGATGATGAAGGAAGCGAGAAAGCTTAAGAAGAAAAGACAGGCTAAATTGAAAAAGGGCAAAACGAACGGCGGTGACCTTGGTTCCAGTGGGGACTCTAGCTCTTCTGAAGGCAAGAAGGAGAGAAGGGTCAAGGTAAGGAAAGTCAAGAAGCCGAGCGTGAGGCAGAAAGCCAAATTCAAAAGGGTAAAAGATGGGGATTCCGAATCTGATGATGGCAATGTCCGTGGCAAGACTGGGCCCAGGAGAAAGGCGCGTGCCAAGGAGGAGAGAGCCAAAGAAGCGAAACAGGCTGAGAAGAAAAAGGAGAATAAGAAAGGTATCAAGGCGAAGTTCATACGGGTTGATCGCTTGTGGAGCACGGATGAGCACAGGTACGTTTTGAAGAAATCGAGCGAGCACACCGAAGCAGGCGAATATGCACAGTACGCCTTCAACGTTCGTCGCAAATTTAACTGGGAAAACAAACATACGGATATCTGTCTAGACATCATGAGCAAGCCACTCAAGGCCGCTTTGAGACATATCATGGGAAAAGTGAAAGGCATCTCTTTAGAAGAAGATTCGCCCTCCGTTGATTCAAACACGATCTTCCTCTTTCTCGAAGACCTACGCGCCTATATGGGAAATCTTAGGGCGCAGAGCAATGCCGAGAAGAAAAAGGAAAAGGCCAAAGAGATTGCTCTTAAGGCTAGACATCTCAAAGTGCTTATCAAGTATCTTGACAAAGACTACGATGAGACCAAGAAATCCCTTTACCCCTTGCTCGAAAGCAAGAAGATCACTTTTGATCTTCTTTGGGCATTGTTCAAAAGCGACGAGATTGTTTATACTTCAACATACGATACGTTGGGTGAGCCTAGGGCTTTCAAGATCGAATACGCCTATTTGGTAAGCACAGACACGCATTCGAACTATTTTGACGCCTTGGCCACTGACTTGAAACAGGAACACTCGTTACTCAAGGGTGATTATTACATAATTGAAGGGCGCTACCTGGAATTTGACGGCAAAACCTTCGGAATGAGCAATGTGCAAGTAACAGTTGAGGCGTTCAAGGGATCGCGTCCCATTTCCAGCTTACGTTGTTTCCCTCTCAAACGTCATCCAGACCACAAGAAGCTTGAGAAAGAGATGATTGAGCGCGGAAAGAAATTCGCCGCCTTGGAGGGCACGCAATATTGTATTCAGAAAGGCATAGCTTTCTACAAGGTATTCAACTATTCTCCTCGAGAATCAGAATCTTCTGACTAGGTCATTTTAGAAGCGTCAAGAGATCGTTAAAGTCAACATTGACGGCAGGGTGATGATCGATCCGACGACTTTCAGACGCTGCAACCCTAACTACCCTATTTCCACGCTCAAACACGGGGATAAGGACATTCTTAGTGATTCAGAATCTGAGAACAACGATGAATCCGAAGACAGTTCAGACGAGGAGGGCGAAAACCACACAAGTCAGTTCGATGATGGAAAAAAGGAGCCGAAACCCAAAAAAAAATTGGTCAAGGACGAGGAGACCGATACTTATCATTTGGTCGACGTGCCGATTGATGAAGAAGGTAATGTGGTCCAGGAAGAGGACATCGAGAAGATCTCAAGTCAAAACGACTCCGGTAAGCGCGAGTTCACTGATGAGGAATATCTCATTGCGAGTCCTATCGCACTCGGTTTCAGCTTCGGTGAGAAACTCTGGCTCGAGTTCGCGGTTTCCGGCATTCAAGATGTCACTTGGAACGAGAGCGCCTTCGACTCGCTCGTTATACCCAATGAACATAAGCACGTCGTCAAATCTCTCGTAGAGTCGCACGAACGGAACGCGAAGAAAAACATCGACGATATCATACAAGGCTAGTATCATCCTAAGATTCAGTGCACGCCCTTATGCTTACATTCTCAGGCAAGGGACGAGGTCTCGTGGCAGTCCTACATGGACCGCCGGGGACCGGGAAAACCCTCACAGCTGAAGGCATCGCGAAGATGCTCAAGAAATCACTCTACGTTAGTTTTGTCGTGTCGAAGTTTTAGATAGACTGACATATCTTTTAGATGGTATCCGTTGAAGAGCTGGGGACAAGAATGGACCATCTTGAGAAGAACCTCTCCCAGATACTCGATATTGCTCATACATGACGTGCAGTGTTATTGATTGATGAGGCCGACGTCTTCTTGGAACAACGGGAGCTTCGCGACGTCAATCGCAACGCGCTCGTGAGCATCTTCCTGCGGATGTTGAAGTACTTCCAGGGTATACTCTTTCTGACCACAAATCGTGTCGCAACTTTTGACGAGGCTTTCCAATCGCGTATTCACATCGGACTCAGATACGACAAACTCGACATCAAAACTAAAAAGGGTATTTGGAAGAGGTTCATTGACCGAGTCAGGAAACTACCAGAGGTGGAAGTTGCGGACATCACAGAGGATGATTTCACGCAGCTATCTAAGTTTGAAGTCAATGGACGAGAGGTACAGGAGCTTTTTTTTGTTTTCCCAAACCCATCTTTTCATCTTTCCTCTGCCTCTTCCCTACCTTTCATTGATCGTCTACCGCACACGACGAGCTAACAAGGCACTGATGACAGATCAAGAACGCGGTCCGCACAGCTCAATCCATAGCCCTTAACGAGGAGAAAATGCTGAGCATGGCGCATCTCCTTCGAGTTCTCTTCGTTGACAACGTCTTTGCTAAGGACTTGAAAGGACCAGGATATGAGGAGGCCCTCAAACTCTACACGTGACTGGGAGAGCGGTTTTATGACTTAACCACAATGAGAGTAGATAGATTGTGTGAGTATTTCTAGATTAGTATTGAAAGAATAGGGTGAACAGTATTACATATGGTGGAATCTATGCAGATTGTAGAGAGAAGCCGTAGGCTGCTCTACCTATATACTGCTAACGTGGCTGGGCCGCGGCGCGCGGCCTTTCCCCTGACGCTAGTCTACGAAGAGCTGCTAGGGACGAGCCTGCCATCGCACTTCTCAACACTCCCACTCGATGCTTGCGAGTTCCTCAGCTCCCACTGCTTTCCAGTCCCAGTTGTTCAATGAACCTCTTGAAGTTCTGCCGAGGTAGTGGCTTGATCAATCCGTCTGCTACCATATCTTGACTAGGGACGAAGTTCACTGAGATCTGATTCTTCTTGTGCAGATTTCGAATGTGATGATAAGCGACGTCAATGTGCTTCGACCGTTCGTGAATATGAGCATCCTTAACCAGCATAAGGGTCGCTTGATTATCTTCTTTGAGCTGCGTGGGTGAGACAGATTGATGAGTAACCTTCTCAAGAATATCGACGCGACTGTGACTGATGCTCAAGTACTTTGTCAGGTTCATGTTCTTGAGCACTTGACTGATTCATAGACTCTTCTTGACGCAGGTTGATAGAGTCATGTACTCTGCCTCGATGATCGATGTGACAACGAACTTTTGCTTTCGACTCATTCAGAAGACTGATTCTTCATCAAGCATGTAGATGTAGACGAGAATCGACTTGCGATCTAGTCTGTCTGAGACGTAGTCTGAGTCAGAGTATTCTACTAACTTCATGCTTTCACTGACTTCGTACGTGATGCCTAGATCAATGATGAAACGAACGTATTACATCAACTTCTTCAAGGCGTGTTCATGATGTTCTGCAGAATCGCTGAGATATTGACTTAGTCGATTGAGAGCAAAGACGATGTCGAATCGAGTGTGAATTGCAGCATACATGAGGCTTCTCATGACTTGTTGATACTCATGCTGATCGATTCTCACGTCTTCGAATTCAGCTGAGCGAAGAGCGTCATATTCATTCATTGAAAGATCTGTTGCCTTGTGCTTGTCTTGCTTCATGTTGAGTCTCTTGAGAACGTCATGAAGATAGTGAGTTTGATTCATTCGTAAGGTTCGTGTCTTTCTGTTGCGAGTGATTTGAATATCAAGAATCTTCTTCATTTCTCTCAGATTCTTGACTTTGAAAACACATCAAAACTCATGCTTAAATCATTTAATGTTGCTCAATGATTTGCAGATGATGACTATGTTGTCAACGTATAGTAGCAACATGATTTCTTTTGATTTATGAATCAGAAGGCATGAGTCTGCAGCGCATTGTGCGAAGTAGAGTTCAGACAGCGCTGTTACACAACGATCATGTCAGTCTCATGCAGCTTGCTTGAGATCATAAAGACTTCGAAGAACTCTTAAAACACAGTCAGATTTGACTTTCATCTCAGACGAAGAGAACATGTAGATGATTTCTTTGAGAAACGACTCAGTAAACGCATTGTTCACATCGACTTGATGAAGTTCAAGATCTTTCATTGTCGCGATAGCTAAAAAGACTTGCAGAGTGTCAAACTTGACGATTGACGCGAAAGTATTCTCGTAGTCAACTTCATGAATTTGAAAGAAATCTCTGATCACTAGTCTTGCCTTCAGTTTGTCAAGAGAATCATCGACGTGCATCTTTGACTTGAAGATTCATTTGCTTGTTACGATGTTGATCTTTTTGAGCGACACTTCTTCTTGTCAGATTTCATTGACGACTAGTGTCACAAGTTCTGCGTTGATCGCTTCTTTTCAAAGTTTCTCTCAAACTGAGTTCTGCACTGCGTTTTTGTAAATGTTCAACGTGAGAATTCTTACTGTCTTAGAAGAGTCGAATTCATTGACGTTGAATAATGCTCATGACATGCTTGCGTCACAATCACTCTCATCATTGTCAGCTTTCTCTGTGACGAGTTAAATCATCATAGCTCGCAAGATCTTGAATGCGCGATCTTTCAGTTGTTGATCTTCGCTGTCTCTTTTTCTCTTTGAAATAACTACATGCAGAAATGTTTGAACTGCTGACTTCAACATGCTTGATGTGAAGACTTTCTGAGTGATCTGAACATTCAAGTGAATTTCGCGATCATCTGACGTTTGTGACGTGATCTTGAATAGTGCATTCAAGTTGATCGCAATAGTCTTCAGTGCATTAGTTGATTCAGACGAAACGTCAATCATGAGAGCGTCAGATTTTGAAACATCAGTTGACACGTTATTCTTTGATGATCTTCTCACAGATCTTCGCTCTGAAAGAATGTTGAATATCTGTTTGCGAAGTTGCAAGTTCATGTCTTCATTCTTTTCATCTTCAGCGAACTTGACAGCGTGACTCTTGATGACTCGATCGAGATCTGAGACTCAAAGACAATATTGCTTATCGATGTCTTTCACATATTTCATGAATGTGTCAAGTCTGTCTCTGTTCATGAATTTGTCTCGTCTGTCTTCGATTGACAACGACTTGAGATCGACGTGCAAGTAGCATTTGCATTCTCATACTTGTACATGATCAATTGAGAGCTTGATTTCGATGAATGTCTTCTTCAAAGTCGTGAAAGCTTCGTCAATCAAGAGTTTTGTGATGATTCAATTTCGCAGATAAACATCTGTTTTTGCAGCTTCTGCTCAGAACTTAATGAGAAGTTCAGCATTCTTGATCATGACTTGCATCAAGTTTTCTGTGATGTGTATGACTTTTTTGACTACTTTATTTTGAATTGACATGTGTGAAACAATGTATTGAGAAGCAATGTCAACTGATGAGCATCAGCTATTCAAGATGACTTTAAGTTTCGTGACGTTGTCGCTGCGTACTGAGAGAAGTCTGACATCGCTGTGAAGCTCTACGCTGAGTTTTCATTTTCGCAAAGCATCTGATGCATCAAATCATTGCTTCAAAGAAATGCATCAAGTCTTTCTGAAGTGATTGTTCACTATCTCTAGAAAGTACGACTCACTATTGAGAAACAACGATAGTGATTCACAGATGTCTATGAAGATGAGAATCAAGATACTTGTCTTTCGATCACTGATGTTGTGTTCTCGTTTGTTGATGAACTTGATGAGCGCACATATCTCACACACATTCTCATGACTGTCGTTGATGAGAATAGGTTTTTTCAGAGTGATGATCTTATGAAGCTAACGAAGCTTTGCTGATTCGAGATGAGCGAAACAATGATGTCACAGCTTGTACAACTTGAAGCTTTTGTCATTTGCGAAGCTAAGTTGATCGTGATCAACTTCGACCTCGTTCTCATGATGAATCACGTTAGTGTGAGGCGCAGAATGATCTAGATTCATTGAATCATCAAGATTCATTGAACTGTGCATCGCTGAAAATGCTGATGAGATGTCACGCTGCATAGCTGATAGTAATACAAATTCATCAAGATCATTTGCAATTCTCTCTACTATGTAAACGTCTTTGCATTCTAAAGTCTCAATCATCTGCTTTTCTCGCTTGTCGTGCATGTACAGATCTTTATCATCAAAGCTTTCTTGCAGATCTTTCTTACACATTCTTCTTTCAGAAAGAAGATTCATCTCGAGCTTAGAAACATGAAGAACAGAGAACAGCTTGACTGAGTTTTCGTGACGATTTCACATGACTGCTGTGTCACAGTGATTAACATACAATTTCTTCTCTTCAACTTTGATGATACGTCTTTTAATGCAAATTAGAGACTTACTAAAAAGTCGAAGTTGATCAGTCATGTGCGAGAAGACATCAGAGTCTGCAACTCAGTCGAATTCAGAAATCTTACTGACAATGTTCTTTGACAGAGCTGCAATATTCTCGCTCTCTTCGTTCTCATCGTTTTCATCATCGTCAGAGATTTCAGAGTCGCTTTTCGCGTTGTAGACTCTGTGCTTCTTGTATTTGCTCTTCAGAAGCTCAGCGAGAGTTTGAAGATCATCAGCGCTCTTGTGCTTTGTTTTGTCTTTGTCTTTGCGTTTCTTCACAAGCTCTTGAGCTGCAGACAGATGAGAGCAATCGACTAGATGATGTTTGTCTTCACAGAGAAAACATCTTAGAAATCGACGACGCGATTGATCGCTGTCGAAGTCTGAGAAGTGTTTGCGACGATGACTGATTTTGCGTTTGTTCTGCTCTCGATCAGTACGCTCACGTTCGTTTTCTCGCTTGACTCATAGCGCAGTCTCTGTTGTCTTCAATTGTGCTTTCTTCTCTTGTAGCTTTTGAAGTTCTCTCTCAACGTCTGACTTGTTCTGCGCATCAATGATGTCTTGAATGATCGTGTATTCATCTGACAGCGATTGAAGTAAGGCTTGAAAGCGACGTTCTGACTTGAATAGATCGCTTATGTCATTCTGTGTTGCGACGATCTTTTGAGTCAGCTTGACGAGATGTGTTCATGTCTTTTCAATAGAGATATTCGTCGACATTCTGTAGTCAATAAAGTTCATCAGATATTGTCTCTCAGTGATTTGTAGCTTCTCTTTGTATTTGTAGCTCAGAGCATCTCAAACCTCTTTTGCTGACATCTTGTCTGCAGTGTGTTCTTGATCGTCGATGATGATGCAGATGATCAGTCAGTAGTGAGCTTTTGCATCGATCTTTTGACTTTCGAAATCGAGAGATTGAATTTCGCTGATGATGTCGATGATGCTGTCGAGTATGTTCGAGTCAGACTTGTCTTCAATGACGAATCACAAGTCTTTCTCAATGAGTCATCTCTTCATGAGAGAAAATCATTGATCGCAGTTCTCGCAAGTGAGAATGAGAACAGATCGTCGTTTGACGAAGAAGTCATCGAAGTTCATGACGTTGATGTAGACTCAGCTTGTTGTTAAAATCGAAGAATAAAATAAGAATATTAGATAGATTGATGAGTGAAGTGAAGAGAATGTAATCTCGTCAGTGATGATGAAAATTTTATGCGTTCTTCGACGCGTTCAAGTATGTTTATTTGTTCGCTTTCTTAAGAACTCGTAGTAGACTGTTGATTTGATGTGAGTGCTTATTTATCTTCTCGTAAGATGCGTAGTAAGCTGTCGAATTTCACTGAACTTCTCTAAGTCAGTGTACTTATTTGTCTTCTCGTGAGACGCGTAGTAAGTGATCGTTGATTGCTCGTTTGAATAAGTCTTGTATCGAGTTGCCGAGCATCAAATGCTTAGAATGTTTCAACCTAATTACGTTGAAAGCTTCTTGCTAATCGAGACTCATAATCTATTGAAAGAGTAGAATGAACAGTATTACATATGATGAAATCTATGCAGATTGTAGAGAGAAGTCGTAGACTACTCTATCTATATACTGCTAACGTGACTGAGTCGCGACGCGCGATCTTTTTCCTGACGCTAGTCTACGAAGAGCTGCTAGAAACGAGTCTGTCATCACACTTCTCAACACTTTCAATAATTAACTTAATTTCTATTGAGACACGCATGAGCTCAACTCGCTTTTACTAATAACTCTAATTCTATTTCTGTCGAAGCACGCATGATCTCAACTCGCTCTTACTGATAACTCTAATCTTAATCTTAACTTAATACTCGCTCTTGACTTTTTTATTACTTAAACTTTATCTCATACTTAAACTTAAACTCTGTCTTACTTTCTCATTCTTGTTATTCATTTCTAACTTTATCTTTTACTAAAACTTAAATTTGAACCTATCTCTTGAAATTCAATCTCTGATACTCACAAAAACACTATCACTTCATTTCAATTTCTAACTCTGCTAAATTCAAAATTCTAAATAACTTTTCTGCTTTCAATCTTTCTTGATTTTCTTTTCTTTTCTTTTCAAACTTTTTCTCTTTCTTTTTCTTCAATTCAATTTCTTCTGCTTCTATTTCTTCTTTCAAATTTAATTTATTCTTGATCTTTTTTTTCACTTTTTATTCGTTTATATCTTCTACTTTTCAACTCTTAATTCACTTTATTCATTATTTATGCATTTAACTTTAACCTTATACACTTATATTTATTATTACTACATGCAATCAACTATTATGCACTTGTATCTTAAATTTCTACATTCAACTTACTATTTATTTACTTTTCAATCTTTTCTTTCTTTCTAAATATCTTAAAACCTCTTTCACATTCTTTATATTCAACTTTCTCTCGCTCATTCAATCTTGCAATCTTTCTGCAAAACTCTCATCTTGAACAAATATCAAAAATCTACTCAATTTCTAACTCTTGTTTTTAAATTCAAACTTTGATATTCACAAAATAATTATTGCTTAATTTTATATTCTAACTCTGCTTTGTTTTAAATTCTATCTCTGCTTCTAATCTTTCTTGAATTTTATTTTATTTTCTTTTTTACTTTTACTCATTCTTTTTCTTCTGTTCAATTAATTCTGCTTCTATCTCTTCTTAAACCTTCAATTTAATCTCTGTCTTTCTTCTCAATCTTTTATTCTTTATTTCTTCGACTTTTCAACTCTTCATCAACTTCATTCATCATCTACTGCATGCAATACACTTTTACATACTTTTAATACATTTAACTCTATTCTTATACACTTATATCTATTATTACTACATTGAATTTATTATTCTACATTTCTCTATATTCTTACTGCATCTAATTCACTTCTTTGTATTATTACTACATTTAACTAACTATTATACACTTATATATATTATTACTACATTCAATCTACTATTATTCACTTATATATCAAATTTCTACATTCAATTTACTATTTATTTACTTTTCAATCTTTTCTTTCTTTCTTTTACTTTCTGCCAATATTTTCCTAATATCTTTCATGTCTTCAACCTCTTTCATTTCTTTCTTCTTCTCAAATATCTCAAAACCTCTTTCTGATTCTTTATATTCAACTCTCTCTCGCTCATTCGATCTTGCAATCCCTCTGCAAATCTCTCATCTTGAACAAATATCAAAAACCAACTCAACATCATATTCGTATACTTACATTTCCTCTCCCCCGCCTTCAACCTTCATCCTTCCTCTTCTTTTTCGTTTTCTTCCCATCGATTGCACCATGCCTGTGGCACAAAACACCATCTACAACCCCCGAAATCCTCCATCGTCTTTCACTCTCGGATCAATTTCTTCATTGTCTGATACTTCGCAACTGTGTCATTCGGCTCTTGACAATAAAATATCGGATGCATGTTACTTCAACTTTCATTCTCCGTGCACATCGGGCATAATCCTTTCATCTTTTCCAACTCCCGGGACAATTCCTCCGCTTCCTCGCTCTCCTCTCGCTTCTGCTTATTTCGTCCAACTCGAATACTTAATCGCTCATGCTGCTGACTGTCGTATTCCTGTCGCTTCATCAAATTCAACCCTCTTTCGTCCTGCATCGACGACCTTCTCTCCTTCTCCTGAACCGCATCCTCCATCATTTCCTCCTCATTCAACCCCATCATCTCATTGCACACGTCACACTTCTCTTCCTCCTCTTCACACCCCCTTCGATCCTCCCGCCCATCCAAATACTCATTCAACATCACTCGTCGACATGATGCTTCCGTGTCATCCTCGCCACCCTTGATGAACCTCGTCACTCATCCCATCTCTTCAATTCTCCACCCTTCCGCTGACCTCGCTCCTCGGCCCTCTTCTTTCCATATCACTATCGCCTGTGATGATAATCCGTCTCTCCCTGCTCGTTCACTCTCCTGAGCATAATCCAACATACTGCGGGGCTCGTCTGCATGAATGATGGCTCGAATGTCGGGTATGTCGATTCCTAAACCCAATGCACTCGTTGCCACAATCACCCTCTCGCCATCATCTCGAAACTCTTTTAACTTTTCATCTTTCTGTTCCGCGTCATGATAATAAACCTCACAATTCAACGCTTCCGCCAATTCCTTCACCTTCCTCACGCTGTTACAATACACCACCGTTTTCCCCTCGGCATAACCTCTCATCACCCTCTGGATCATCTGAACAACGAATCCTTCTTCCTCCTCTCGACCATCACCCTTGACTTTCACCACTTGATATTTCACATTCTTTCGAACCGTCCTGGCTCGAAACAACGTTACCTTTGTCTCCTTGAAATTCATTCTTCTCCACAACTCTTTTTCTTTGCTGAGCGGCAACGTCGCCGTCAACAAAATCATCTGCGCCTCCACGTTCACCAAATCCCCCAACTGCTGCATCTGCCGCCGGAAATTGTGTTGTTCATTTAACATCACGTGACATTCATCAATCACAATCCGGTTCAAAACCTGCGTGGCTCGCAGTCGATTGATAAACGTTCGAAACCCGTCACTCACCGTCGATTCCGGCGTCACGAATACAATATTCACCGCATCCGGTGGTCGTCTGCTGTTCCACTCGGCACACGTGATGCTCATACCCTCGCATCGTTGCTTCATATCCTGCCTCAATGCGATCAACGGCACCACGACGATGCTGGTGCCGCCCTGACTGCACCATGCCGGCAACATGAACAACAAACTTTTCCCTTCCTCGGTGGCCATGACAACCATCACTGAGCTCTTTCCCGCCATTATGGCCTCGATCGCCGGCTTCTGCACCCCTCGGAAACGACTGTCAACACTCATGACTCGCTTCAATTCATTCTCGATCGTGATGCTTCGCAATCGCTTCCATCGGTGCATTCTGCCCTCTTCCGCTTCACTTTCAAACGTTGTCATCTTTCTCTTTCTTTCCTGACTGTTCTCGATGTTCACGGCTGATTCAAACCCCAAAAACCGATGCCACATCTCGCTGCATTCCCGGAACTTCTGCCGCTTGCTGGCAACCTCGCCACTTCGTTCCATGATCCCCCGGGCATATATCATTCCCGCTACATGCGCCGTATGCCCCGCCTGCAAATCCATCACCTCGTCCTTTTCACCCTCCTGCCAATCACCATCTTCATCGTCCTCATCCATTCGAAATGCCTGCCCTCGCATATATCTTCGGCTGATTCCAATCGCCAACTCGCGATACGACTGAATCGTCATCTCAAACCTCAACCCTACCAAACTCTCACGCTTCATCACCTTGCGCATTCTCTCCGACGTCCACTTCTTTCCATCGGGATCGGCCGGCCACATGTATGCTGATACCTCATCCTTCTTCCATACTGCTGCCTCCAAACGCTGCTGGAACGACAACACCAACCACAAATAATACATCATCAACTCTCCCACCTCTCGGGGCAAATATCGATGAATCACCTTGACATCTCCGCTGATGGTATAACCCTTGTGATATCTCGTCACGAACACTATCAACCCATCTTCCACAAACACATTTCGATGTTCCCCTTTGATGGTATTGCTGTGTCGAATGCTCAACAACTCTGGCGCTCGTGCTGGCTGCTCACCGGTAACGTGGATTAACATTAACAACTTCTCCCTATACTCCATCACTTGATGCATATATCCTTCAATCCCGACTCGGTTCCATGTCAATCCTCGCCCTGGTTTGATGAACTTGCGCTTGACATTCTCGTTCTGACCGATTCGATTGTACAACCACCATTTCCCATCAACTTCGAATCGATTTCGCGCATCCTGAATGAAATTACAACCCGGGGTGTTCTCAATCGGATTGTCTCTCAACAACTGCCATGGAATCCTGAGCGGCTTGAAACCGTCATCTTCAAAAATCAAATCCTTCATCAACATACGTCGCGTCTCAACCACCAACTCGTGAATCATGCCTCGAAACTCGCCCATGCTGAACTGAATACTCTTGTACAATATCTGATCCTCCACCCAATCGATATGACCTTCGCTCGTGGTATTGTAATGAATCTTTAACCCATACGTTCTCAAATCCAACATCCATTGCATGGGACCGTGACTGCCTCGCACCATGAATCGATTCATCATCTTGATGACACATTCCAAACACCCTGGCACGATAACTTGATCGGCTTCTTGGCTTGAACTGCTGCTTTGACTGTCTCGGCTGCCGGGCCTGCTTCGATCAATTTCCTGCTGACTCATCTCCAATCCTTGCTGAATCACCATGAATCGACTGATCTTGATCATGGCAGACAATATGGGGGGATAATTACCTGCATCACCATGAATCGACTGATCTTGATTGTGACGAACAATACGGGGGGATAATTACCTGCATCCATCCATCCATTTTCTTGAACCCCCAAAACCGTCAATGCGCACACCAACGGGGTATCATACTCCTTGCGTGTGATGCGATGGTCCAATAATGCTATACAAAAATTCAAACATGCCTTTTGAATTATTGTTAACTCGGGATTGTTGTCTTGGTCGGAATCTTGGCTGCTTTTACTACTCTCCTCCACCGATTCTGCTTCTTCCTCCTCATCGAAACCCTTCTCATTCTTCTCCCTAACTACCTTCTTTGCGACTCTGAATAATCGCTTCCACATGCTCCGTTGCATCTTATTGAATTTGTACTTGGGACTAACCCAGTCATGCGCTCTCTTGGTTCGAATCATGAACATTAATATCTGCTTCCATGGCCGACTGTAATTGCTCAACCCCTTGACATTCATATATGGCTGCAATGGCTGATACCGGGTTTGATGCTTCTCGGTGCGGATGGCCTTCATGCGAACGAACACGCCGACTCGGGACACCACCGACTGCTGGCAATGCTGGATCAAACTGTTCATGGCATTCCAAATGACGGTGGCAATGGGTTCGGCCTCGGGATCCGGCTTATCCACCGATGCGATTAATTCTTCTCGGTCCAACCCCATCAAATACGTATGCCATCCGGCTCTCTCTAACCATGGGTTAACCTCGTTGACCCAACCTTCCTGAACCACCCGTTGCTCCTTCTCTTTAATCGTGTCAATGACCTTGTCCATTTCTTTTCTGGCCAAATCCCATGCTGACATTTGATCATCCTCGTCAACATGTGCGACACCGGTTTCTCCCCTCACTTCAACATACTGCGATCCATGTCCCTGAACGAAAAACCGCTGGCATACGACGGTTTTCCATGCCTTCGGTGCATCATTTCTTCCCTGTCTGATTTGACGGCTCTTGCTTGGGCGCCCTCGCTGCGTCTGTTGCTTCCATCCATGTCTCTGCTTGCAATGGGTCCGCATGAACTTGACATTGCGACATATGTATCGACAATTCTCTGGCGCCAACTGACATATTAAACCATCCGTGCAAATCTCCAACTCCGATACTGCGCTATCAACATAATCGGGCACCTCAAACTCCATGGGATACTCGATCAAATCCAATGATGCTTCCTCAATCGCAGCCATCAAATCCTGAACACGCTGAACAATCCATCGATGCTTCGGGCTCTGATAATGCGCCTTGACTTGCGATGGCCATATCGCATGCATACACTGCTTACATGTAACAATGCGATACTTCTCTAAATATGTAATTGATTCCATGATTGCGATGCTGAATGGTGTGATTAATGAACAGCGATCGGGCATTTTCCTGAAGTTTTGATGTTCGTGAGCTTCCGGGAGCGACCGGCGCTATCAAAAGCCTTCAAACCCCCAATCTTGCGCATTTTTCCTAAAATGCAGATTGACGTTGTTGAGCTTCGTATTGAAACCGGGAATATATCTGACTGAAACGGAGAAGGCCTGAAATTTTGAAGAAAATCGGCCAAGAAAGTAAAATGGTAGTCAGCCTCCGAAAACAATGGTAGGCAGCCCCCTGCACCCAGATTCTCGCTTAATTCCCTCACCAAAATCAATGGTAGTCAGGGCTGCCTACCAATACCCATTTGGGTTAGGTGCTTCCCCATCATATTCCCCGGCGAGCCCATTACCACTGCTGGTAGGGCTGACCACTGCTCCTAGGGCTGAAAGCTTCCGATAGGGCTGACCACTGCTTCTAGGGCTGAGCATATGGAAGCAGGTAGGCCCCGAGGCATCAACATTCCCAACCCCATTTCCTAGGTCAAACCTCGATCCTTTTCAATTATTTCTGAAGCATTGAACTCAGCTAAATCAGAGCTACAATTATGCCTCCCAAAGTATGTCAGGTAGTCAATGCGCATATGTTGATCCGGGCGGGGAAAGGTGGTGGCAGGCGAGTGTTCAGTCAATCAGCGCATTGAGCCTCTCCAACCTCATTGACTAGGTCAAACCTCAATATTATTCAATTATTTTGACGGCGTTTGAATCGCCTGACTCAGGGCTACAATTATGTCTCCCAATGTATGTGGGGTAGTCAATGCGCATTAATCAATTCGGACGGGGAGAGAGTGGCAGCTGCGGGACCGGTTCACCAACGAACGCAGTGAACATCATCTTTTCCCTCAGCTGCGACTTTACAACCACCATGAAACTCACAAATGCGAAGAGAGCATATTATAATTTCGAAGCAGCTCTACAATTTGAGCCCAAAATCTTTTGAAAATTCGAGAGGGAACCTAATTAGACCCTATTGCGAAAATAAATGAACCCTACCCCCCATTCTGAAATGTGCGCCCGCTCGGTAAAACATGAGCACTAACAAATAAATGAACCCTACGTAGGGTTCAATTACTCATTAAGGATAGAAGATACAGCCAATCATCCATCCCCTTATCTTTTCCCGCCAATCTCATTGAAAAACTCGCTTTTTCAAAACAAACCAGACTCCTTGCTCGTCTCGGCATGCATGAGGCTGCATGTCATGCATAAGAGAATAGTCATCCAACGGAACCTGGTACCCAAAATGCCCAAAAAAATCGGGATTGCCACTATCAGCTCGCCATCTTCCTCCAAAACCCCCCGTCTTGTAAACCATGTTCCAAACTCCCCCTTTTTTACTAAGAGAGAACGATTCAAAGAGTCAAATATAAAGTCTTTCGCGTTATCATCAATGCATGCCCTACACCAGAGATTTTTGCACTTGGAATTTTGCGTTTGCTTGGCATGTTTGGCGATACCTCAATCCTCTCTGTTCGAACCCATTTTGTATATGCGGTCCCTAACAATTCGGTGCCTAACAGTTCGGTCCCTAACAGTTCGGTCATACTTCGAAAGAGTAATATTTTGGTGCTGCGGTTTACTAATCTCGCGCATTAAATCCAACTTCGTGGACTCTTCGTTGATACTATAGAAGCATTCTCTCGAATCATGGCTGCAATGATTGCAAGACGGTCTACTTCCCTCGCACTAGAGGCGGACAGTTCAGTCACTCCATATTATCAAGAACGAAGGAGAAATCAAAATACCTTGGTCCAATTCCTTAGGCAGGGAACACAAGCGATTGGAACCCCTAAAAAATCTGCGGTGATTCGGGCCACTAAGTCGTCAAAATTTGTATTCTCCACCTCAGTGAATTTGGTGGCGGATAAGCCCGTCCCTAGCAGATTTGATGACCTCACAAACCCAATGAAAGAAACGACGACATTGTCAAGCAATAGGTCCCAAACGGCTACTGATATAGACAAGATGATTAGCGTCGAATCACTCTGGTAAATACCTTCGATACGGGCAAACTTGACCAGAGCCGGAATCGACTTGAACCATTCTGTCATATCGCTTGTTTCGAGGGTTTGGTCTTCCTTCAAAGACACTATCACAGAACCAATTTGTAAGTTCAGTACACTTCACAGGCAGTAGAATCTGAAAGCAAGCAAAGAATCGAGCCACAGCAAGTCTTCTCTAAACCTTCATATATTTGACTCACTGGCCAAGAGTCAATATGAAATATGCAGAGATCTGAAGTGAACGCGTGGAAAATTCAAGAACTTTGATATACCTGATATAAGGACCTTTGGACTCTTGAACTCATCATCAGGTCACAGATTGTGAAGCGATGATTGGCTGAACTCAGTTGAGGTTGCGTGAATTCAAGTTGAGCCAGGTGATGACGAGATTGAAAGACGAAAATTGTGATTTGATGTACTCGATATATTTGAAAGCTTTAGATAAGATAAAGGGGCAAGCTCGATACTTCTCTGCTTTGCCTCGTTCGCAAGAAGAATATATACTGAAGTTCTTCTATGTTCGTGCGAATCAGCATTGTTGAATCTGAACTTTCAATACTTGATTCTGAATGAGATGTCAGTCAAACACTGACGATGAACCATCCTAAATGAAAATTCTGAATAGTCATTGCACAATAGTAAGCTCGTGAAATGTTCACTTGCCTCGAAAGAACTTTATTATGAAGCACAGCAACTGAAAATGAAGTTTCATGACTCAAGTATTTGAGTTCATCAATAAGACTGCGGGTAAAAGAATGTTGATCTACACCAGAAGCCATGGTCTCAAAGTCACAGGCAGCTATTACTTCCGTGATGTCACTGCCTGAGCTTTCAGCAGAGCTTGCTGCAGCACAACAATTCAGGAGTATGAAAGCATCTGATTCAGCTTCTTCGAGCATCGTCTGAAGGGCGAACCACCTGACGACAGGAGATTCTGGCTTGTCGATGCTGAAACAAAGTATTATCATCTTGTTTCGAAGATATTAAGGAATGAAAGTGAGCATTAGATCGATTGTAACTCTTCCTCTTCGACAAGTCGACTTTCCCATCTTCTGCGGAAACGGGATTGTACGAAGAAGCTTACCATGATCATACACACTGGCGATTATCATTCATATCACCATGGCCCCCGTAGTAGACTATGAGGAGGCTGTCCTTGCTATCATGTTCTTCAATGAATCCCAAAAGCTTGGACGCAAGCAAATTATGCGATTCATTGCTCGGAATCTTCCATTCCTCCGTATTGAAACAATAAGTATCACAGAAGACACTTCGAAGTTCGGCCACTGTTCTCAGCTTAGCGATACTGATACCTCTCACAATTCTGCACTTCTCAATGAAAGATAACAAGTAACGATCGTGTTGACTGTCGAGGCATGCGGCCACGGACCGATTTAGGTACCGATTAGTCGCTCTGCCAGGATCTAAACCGCTTCTCCTTCCCCATTGTCGGGCCTTGGTGCTAAACAATCGCACTTGTAGAATATGTGGGACTTGAGTAAAAAAAAGTATCGTTGTGCAACGTTACCTTCGGTAATGACGCCCAAATTATCTTCCACTCAGCTAAGAAGGAGCACATGAACCTCGCTGTATCGCGATTTGCCTTTATTGGGGAAAGCGCCAGCTACGGCATTAGTAAGGTTTTCTCCGAAGGCTTTGAGATCCTTGATGTGGTATTTGGCGAGCGAGATGTCGTGTGTCCGCTCTTTTGGTTTCGAATCCATCTCGCCGTACTGGAGAATCTGTGTACAATTACTTTCGTTGTTGATAGCAGGAAATGAGTTCGATAGCTTTACGAGTATGCGTAAATCCACGCAGAAGTTTCGAGAACTGGCGAGGCAGTCCTGACGAGAACACAGCCCCGCAGTAAGTCTCAAAGCCTTGAGCTTGGGGGATTGGATTGGCTGTGAAGCGAGAAGTGCTGGGGTCAAGACGGGAGATGCCGCGATTGGACACCTACAGGCTACACGCTGGCAAAAATAGGCATCAAATTTGCTTCTAACTCATCTATATCGCTTGATAGTCAAATGGAAAATTCGCTCCAGATATGCTCCATAGGTACCCAAGCACCCTTCCAAACACCTTACATGGCTCTTTACCAAGCCCTTAACTTGTAAGCGGAATTACAGTCTTTGGACTAATTTCCATATCTTTGCTACGGACTAATGAATTGTCGATTAGTGGTGAACATAGCTATCAGGTGGTCAGACTCTGCTGATGATGCCCGAATACTCGTATTTACCCCTCAGTCGCGCAAACGGCTCAGTCGCGCACGCTAATTTAGCGCCCCCACGAGAATATACCTACCTCACCCTTCGAATCATTAACGATTGCTTGTACCATCTCCTAGCATCTTTATGAATTTATATATGTTAAATATGATATGTACGTATATATATGAGCTTTTGAAAGCGCTTTAAGCACGGTTTCGAGACGGTTTTATGACCCTTCCACTGCGAGATGTGACGATCCGTCACCTGAAGGGGTTGCCTTCTAGGGGTTGATCAACCAGGGCGCGTGTTCTTTGACTAAGCGAGGCTGAAACCCTATCGGGCTTAGCGCCCGCACAACCTGTGTACATAGGCGTGCGACCTCAGGCACTTTTTCTTCTTCAGCTTAGTATTTGCAATACACCTTGAACGTTACGATCTCTGCGCCTCGGCCACTGCGTGATTCCTGCCATCACACGAGACATTTGAATAACTGGAGCCACCTCTTTTGCCTGTTCCACGCCCCTAAACGGCATCTGAACCTGCTTTCGATGTCTTCTTACTGGCCCCGGCGACGAAATTCTCACCGGGCTGGTGAGCGTTGAAGATAGAAGAATAGGCCGAGTTGAAGAATTCTTCATAGACCTGGATTTGATAGGACTTCGTTGATTAGCTTCCAGAAATAACGAAGGATCGAGTCTGCAGAAGGCCTTTATCGTCTGATTGAGTTCTTTATTCATCTGTTTATCCTTTTTATCTTTTGCTTTGCTGCGAGCCTTTTCAGCTCGCTCCTCAATGACGTCAAGATTCATGACTCTGCCGGCGCCCCAATGACCTTTGGTACGTGTAGCTCGTTGGTGTTGCCGGCGAGCAGCTGTAAGAAGATCTTTGTTGGTTTCCTGAAGTAGACAGGATTGAGCATAGGCGGATTTGCATGCCTTTTCCATTTTCTGCATGACTAGCTGATAATCAGCCGGATCAGTGATCGACTTGATCAAAAGATTCATCTATTCGTAGTTTTTAGGGGTAAAGGGCACCGAAAAGAAGGCTCCGTCCGAACTGGTAATCGTTAATTCTGAAGGAGTGGCAGGACGAGGTTTGGTGACGGCGGGACTTTTCTGAAGTACTATAGTAGGATCTAGGGGAAATAGCCCAGATTTGACCCAAGCACTCTGAATGTTCTTAGACGTTAAGGCGATTTCCCGAGCCTTTTGATAAAGTGATATAAAGTCGCGTTTATCAATTGAATATCCGGCACCATAGCGAGTAAAGGCCTCAAGCTCTCGTCGATATGCCGAAGCCAATGGGTGAAAGATTCCAACATTCAAAGGCTGAAGTAAATCGGTGGAGTGAGGGGGAAGACATAACAAAATAATCTTGTTCTTCTCCGCGAACCTGATTGCGTCACTAGTTAAATGAGAGGCATGTCCATCAAGTATGAGGAGACGATATCTTCCTTTCAGACGTGCTCGAGTTTCTGGCTCAAAGCAATCCTGAAGCCAAGCAAGCCCGATTTCGTTGGTAGTCCATCCATTTTTGTGACAAACCTGAAGCCTTGTCACCTACAAAGCTTGATTATGGATTGATTGATTGATTGATTGATTATGTCATACACGGTACCAGGAGCCTTAGGCCGCCTATGCCGGAGTAGCTATATATTCCACCGATCTAAACCGGGGTGGTCACCCATAAATCCCATATTCCCATCCCAACCCGATACATAGTAAATAAACCAATGCGCGTAAAGGCCGCCCTCTTCCTACATCCTCGCTTTCTTAAAGGCCTCATTGACAGCCGCATTAATGTGAATCAAAGGATCCGTAACTCCCTTGAGTGACCGCCCCCATTACTGTTCGATCCGTGGCCCAAATTCTTTGCCCTCGCCCTCTCGGCCCACATCACCGGGTGCATTTTGATCTGAATACCAACTGAGCGCTAGCTTGCCGTCTTCAATCTTTAAGACGCTCCATAGACACGCTCCCGAATTGGCCAAGGAGACGTGCCTGTGTCACGAATTGTGCTGATCCTTTTGCCAGTACCGGCGTACTGAGTATTTGATTAAGGTCCTGAACCCTAGACTTCCTCCATATAGTCATCGATCTAATGCGTTGATGGATTGGGCATTCGAGTATGACGTGTTTGACCGTTTGTCTGCCCCATCCGCAGGGGCATTCTCCTGACCCTGCCCTCTTGATGCTGAATAGATAATCCCTCAGGCCTATCTTCCTCGTCCGAAGTTGAGTCAGCGCGGAGCTCAGAGCCCGGTGAAGTCCTGCGTGCAGGCGTAAGACTGCTTTCGTCGGTGTCTTTATCAGCTTATTAATTTCCGACGTGCCCCCCTGCCATTGAGTTGTCCATTCCTCACTCATTTTCTTTCTAAACCTCATTTTTACTGACGAACGGAGTGTTGCGAAGGGCATAGCCATTGTAGGTGGTATTGGTGAAGACCAAGGATGTTCTCGCCATCCTGTTGCCTGCTTCGCAGCCTTGTCCGCCATTTCGTTTCCTGGTACCCCTATATGGGCGGGGATCCAATGGACCTTCACCTCTATTCCTCTCCATCGAAGAAGATCCAGCTTAATAGCGATGACTCTTAATATTCCTTGACCTGATTGCTTGCTTGGCTCCGCAGAGGTGGTGATCGCCGATTGATTATCCGTAAATATTATGAGTGATGTTTTATGTCGCAGATACCGCTCCGCCAGAGAGGTAGCCAGTACCAGGCCGTGCAGCTCGGCTGCATACACTGTGGCCGTCGATTCGTCCCCTACCAGAAGATTCCACTCAATTCCCAGGTCTGGTATCACTGCCGCCGCTCCTACCCTGCCGTTAATGACGCTGCCGTCTGTGTCGGCGAGCAATGTGTAGGTTCAACGTGCCCTGCTCACCCAAAGCCCTACCTCAGCTTTACCTTTCTAGAAGGTGGACTCTTGAGGTGAGCGAAGCCTCTCACCCTGAGTCACTCGCAGTTTGCTCCTTAAGCATGTGTTTTTGGGCGTAACCCACTCTTCACATACCGACACGCGCATCCGTCCTCTCGAGCCATACAGACAGTGTCTTTCGACCTTTTATGAACTTACGGCTGCCCAGCTGTCTTTCAACGAGGAAAGACCCGCTGTTCATCAAGAGTCAGAGCTCATTGAAGAGATGAGGTTCTTGATGCCATATGTATGCACCCCAAGAAGTCTCGCAGTCGCTGTCATTGTATGCTACGCCCCGCAGTTTCAGCTCAAGTCGCAGTTCTCTGAGTTTGCCCGTGTTCATCTTAACGAGTCCCTTGAGTTTGCCCGTGTCGAACTTAATGAGTCTCTTGGGTTTGCCCGTGTCGAACTTAACGAGTCTCACAGAACTTCTCCTCATGCTCTTGCTGTTTCGCGTTATCTGTAGAGATCTCTCTCATACAGACCGACCGTGTCTTGCAAGAGTAGACGTTTCCATACACCTCGTAGCCCTGACCGTGTATTTGTCTCGCTCTTACTAACCAAGCTTGATTCCTCGATGTTTCAGGCGACACCACATCCACTGCCACCTTCACGCCCAGTAGCAGCTTCGGGCCTCAGTGCGAGTGAGGTGAAACATTGGTCGTTCGTTCCCTCGTTGTTCTGCCCACGCCGAAGCTTCACACGCTCAGAGTTCGTCAAGCTCAAGGGTGTCCTGTCGTGTACCTAGATCGACATCACATCCGTCAGTTGATAAGACTGACTTCGGGCCTGAGTGCGAGTCAGGTAGGTACGCGTCGGATGGTTTTCGTATCCTAGTATCCCTTGTGTGTCGCCTTGAGTCAGACTCAACGCGACATGAGATCTCTCAGCTCTTCTGACTACTGCTAGCAGTAGCAGAAGGTTCGTAGCCAGCAGGACGTACACCTGGATCTCGTTGCTGGCCGCTTGATTATGGAATTGACCGATCCAGAGCGGCCAGTTCCCGATTAGGACTAGCGCTGATTGCGGCAGAGACTTCTGCAGTTATAGGCCTGCCGCTCTGCTACAGCTTCTTTCCTCTTCTCCTTTTTCTGTATCTTAGAATCTTCGATTAGAATGCAATAGGCTTCATGATATATCTTATGTCGAATGATCCCAGCTCGTCTCACTACGGGCCGGGTCAGAATGTAGGTATGAAAACCCGGCCCGGCGGTCAGTCTATCACTACCCTACTCACCAGTCACCACTCGTGCCACTCTACTGTTACGAGCGTGCTCAGCTTTCTACTGGAACGCCCGTCCTTTGAGCGAGCCTAAGACTCTATCGGGCTTAGCGCTCACCTTCCTCCTGTACATATAGTCTTTGCACCTTGATAGACCTTGCTCTTTAGCTCCGTTTATTCTCGTTTACTCGTACCTCTATGACTTGCTCTAGGCATGGTCCTAACATCTACATGCTCGCCTATCTACATGTTCAGCTACCAACTCAGCTGCCTATTAGCGTGTGCAGAAAGGTATCGAATCCTTGGCATCGCCCCCCCCCCCCAATTTGTATAGACCTTTCGACATTTCAATTCATTCAACCCCACTCAACATCTATTATCGCATCAAAACAGGCTCAAATAGGTGAAAATGAAGCTATTCATACACTACTAATCAAATTCTATAGTACCCGCTTCAAGATCTCTTTCCAAGGCTCTAATATCAGCCTCAAAGATATAACCTCCGGCGGCGCTATGCTTGAAATGCTGTCTCGGAAACCTATCACACCTGCTTCTTTCGACAGCGTAATGGAGAAATTCACCAAAAGTGCCTTCAAAATGGGGCCATATCTCCTCGAAATGTCGTCTGACCCAGGCCTTCAAAACACTAAAACTGAGCTCGATGGGATTGAAATCCGGCGAATAGGGAGGCAGATAACGCACCTCACATCCGTGTGAGGTGATGAGTTCTTCTATTCGACGGTTGCAATGAATACTCGCGTTATCCATGATGATTACACTCTTCGAGGCCGGAAAGGGACTGCATAAAGGTAGCAATTCATCTGCTAGCCATCGAAAGAAAGCCTCGCCGTTGAACCAGCCTTCACAAATACCTGTACAGGGTAGATAGCCATCTATCGTGTAAGCCAGAAGAACACTCCAGCAATGCCCTCTCTTTCTGGTTCACCAACTGGTGCGTAGGCTTGATGACGCCATCCCGTAGTCTCGTTGAAGAGAGTCTCGTCAACGAAGACAAGCTGCTCGGCAGTCAGGCGAAGCAGATCTGCAAGACTGCAACCCAGTTTAACCGTAGTTCATCATTCTGTCTGATGCCTACACGCTGTCCCTTTTTATTGCTTCAGCTTCTCTTCTTCAGGATCCTGAATTCGTGGATCTATGAACATGTATACCCCACTCCTCCCATAGAAACCACACCATCTCTTTCTGCATGGCCCATGGCTGTTGCTCCAGATATGTAATTAGGGAGTCTTCAGCGGCCGGAAAGACCTTTCGAGAGGCGCCTTTCAGACGAAAGTGAGGTCTAAAGGGAGAGCCATACGTGAAGAAATTCTCCTGAATTCTATAGACGGTATCGAAGTGACAGTTAACCTCTTCGGCGATAGCTTTGGGGCACCAGTGAAGTAGCAGAAGCCGTAATATTTTGGAGCGAATGGATGGATCCAGTGTGCGAGGCATAGCTATTTGACGTGACAGGTCAATAAACAAGTGCTTTTGAAAGATAGCTTCATGTTTACCTGTTTGATTGATGTTTCTAACGCGAAAGTGAGCTTTGAAGGTTTCAAAAATGTCTGAATTCAGTAGTAAATTTGAGGGGGCGCGCGATGCCAAGGATTCGATACCTTTCTGCACATGTTAATACTCGTTCGCCTACTTATTTCAGCTGCAAAAGCCTGCAATAAAAACATTTAGATTTTTCAAATTTTTTATGAAAAGTATTAAAGCATCTTGAGTTTAAATAAGGGTCCCACTATACGTACGCCCCAATTTACTACATATCCCTTTAACTGCCACAAGGTCGGCCACCCCTATGATCTACAATGCTCGTAGGGGGATCCCACCAATGACTAAGCATACGAAACATTTATTTGGATTTGGCGAGTCGGCGACAGCGCTGTTTATTAAGCACCCGTACCTCATCTGGTCAAGCTGCTACCAAATTTGGCCTAGCTGTTGATCGAAGGAGGTGGTCGACCTTGTGGCGGTTAAAGGGATAAAAGTCATTTAGTTCAATCTCAAATACACTAAGATCGGTTGTGTAACGGGTCGTTCCGCTAGGACTTTTCTTATTGGCGACAGATACGGAGTAAGGAAGTTGCGGTCGTTTTCGAAAATAAGGTAATTCCTTGTCTAGGCTCAAGTAGGGATTTTACTTCGCTAGTAAACCCTCTGCGTCCCTCCTTACGAATGTATACAGCGCAAGGCCAGGGAGCAAAAGCGGAGAAGAGGGTAGCACCACAAATTGTAACGGAACTGTTTTATCTCAGGAGAGTCCATGAGGACATAGAGCACGATTAGAGTGTGTTACCTACTTTCTTCGCAGCGTTTTAAATCAAATGAGCAGGACTAGAGTCTGGATAATGGGGAATTTTGAGCGAGTAAGAGCCTATAATCGGGAGCCAAAAATCAATGACTGGTCTCAATCGAGACCGGTCGCCAGATGGCAACTGTTGCAATTTGCATAGGAGCTACCAGACAGTGTGACCAGTCATAAGCTGTTCCTTCCAGCTTCGTAATCCTTAGTAACCAGTCATCACTCGATGTCATAGACCATTCCCGCTTCGGTAAGGCTGACACCCGCTTGCGGTGAAAGGCAGTACAGAAGCAGAAAGATGGGAAAGGAAGTGAGCATCCGTTTGACCCTGAAAATAAGGCTTCTGTTTTGACCATCAATCACATGAAACTTCCAATATATAATAGCAAGAGGATGAAGCTAGCACTGGTATAGACAGCCTTATAAAAGCGCAGCGAAAGCCAAGACATGAAAGGCCGCACTGCAAGAGCTAGTACCGTGAAAGGCAGTACCGGGGAAAGTAGCACGGTAAAAGCCAGTAATATAGAATGTTGAAGGTGTAACGTAGGTCATATTTAACTCTTAAAGCGCGCGGCTTGCTTCTGAGCGGAACATATACAAGATAAATGGAGGTTGAGAAGCTTCTAGAATGTGAGTTCTAAGTTTGACGCCAGACTCGTTTCCGCTAGGATATGAACATGACTGCGCCGAGAATATGAGTTATAGAGCCTGGGGGGGGACTTGCCTTTCACAGTACTGGCTTTTATAGTGCTGCCTTTCACAGTACTGGCTATTGCAGTGCTGCCTTTCACTGTACTGCCTTTCACAGTACGACCGTTTCCAGACGTATAATGTCTTAAGACTGGTGTCTTCAGACAAGGAGTGCTATTACTATTAACTATATTTATTGTAACCCTTCGGGGAAAAAAAGAGTAAGAATTAAAAAATACCAGAACATGTCTTTATTTTTAGCGTTTAAACCCATAGATGCCAATCTATCTTTCTTGCCGCTTCGTAGCCAGAAGTTACAATGCGACGTAACTTTTGCAATTTCTTTGACGCCATGAATCGACACCCCACTACCGACCACAACCTACCGCCCTGATTCCCTCTGCCATCAACTCTGATTGTCCATGCCTATTCTCTTGACCCGTACTGTCGACATTGTTTTTGTTTGTGTGCTGGCTTTGGTTCTACGACTCGTCGTAGTTGCTGTATGGTATTCTTTTCAGTGTCTCAAAGGGCAGGATAAGAACCTCATGTGCTGGAAATACCTCGAGCTTGCCGCCTTCATCCCTACTTCTTCAGTGTCATTGTGGGCCCTCGTAATAAGCCACCATTGAGCTTGTGTAGTGTACCATTGGGCGCGTCACGAACAAAGGATCATAAAGTAGTAACCATGGACATCCACGTCTCGGGGCAAGCCTTTACTGGGGGAAGTTCCCGGGAGGTTCATTCATGATAAGCAGATGGAATTTGTGTATGCGACTTGCCCCCTTGCATGGATTTCTAAGGCTGCTTTTTTGGGGGAGGGGGGAAATTGATCCCGATGCAAGGAGGCGTGCGTACGTGATACATCACCGAGCGGCGTCATGCCTGTGCCGACTGTGTTTTCATTCCAGCGAATGTCCTTTAATACGTTGCTGAGAAGATGTCCTTAGTTCAACGTCTGAATACTGCTAGAAATGCATTTAAGAAGTAGAAGACTTTGTAATACGCCGCAGTTTTTGCAAAAATATCCAAGGCGGACCCCTGCAGATGAACGAAACCTTCAAGGGACAGACATATCTGATTATTTTGCTGCAATTCATCTGCAGTCTATATGTTGGGGATATTCGCTCTTGATGAGACACGGTGTATTCAGTCCATTGGAATAATGTGCCTTGATTAAGTCCTAGGAAATCGCCGGAGAAGATTACAGAACCAGATTTGCCACAACACCAGGTTTACCAGTCCTCCTCATCAACCTCCTCATCGGCTTCCACCTCATCGACCTTCACCTCATCGATCTGGAATATCTCGCTACCGCTAGGCCTCCTACCTGCCTTACGGCGTTGATATCGCTCCTTCCGCTCGGTCCTGTTGTAGGGCCGTATGTCACCTCCTTCTACTTCGATGATTTGCTGCATGTGACGTGGTATTCGTCTGATCCACTTCTGAATTCGCTCCTGAGTTAACTCCGGCACGTCGTCCAAGCCTTCGTCATTGCAATTCGAGTTCGAGGCGCTCCTTTTCGGGTTGTTTGACGCTTCATTCACCACCAGCACGGCTCGATAGAGTTAAGATCAGGCGAATTGGCTGGCCATAGAAGACGTAGAATACCCGCATCCATGAAGATGATATCTTGATGATGTGATGCATGAGCTGGTGCTTTATCTTTCTGCACCATGGTATCCGGACGGTCGATCATACACTCACGAGCGAAAGGAATGAGCTTGGGCAGCAGAATTTCCTTCTGATAGCGGTACCAATCAATGCCTCCTTTACCCTTTCCGACCACCTTACCATGCTTCTGATCCCACTTCCATTTAGGCTTCGGACCTCCTTTATTTCGAAGACCCATTCTTCGCATGGAGGTTTCCAGCTCCCATGCCTCTTTAGCAGCCGGCTCCAAAGCATCGTTAATACGCTTAAGCTCCTCAGCAGAAGTCTTCTTCTGAGCAGCTGTTTCGGGTTTCCAGATATGATAGGGGCCCTTTTTATCATAGATGAAGCTACTCCACCACATGAACTCCGAAAATCCTTTGAATTGACGACGAGTGCAGGTACTTCATCGGGTGTCCTCCACACTCTAATTTTGCCTCGTCGACTACCCAAAATAACGCTTGTTTCATCGGTTCAGATGACCTTCTTCCAGTCCTTCAAAGTCCAGTCCTTATATCACATGCAGAATTGATAGCGAGCCTCCATCATAGCTTCAGTCAAGCCGGATTTTTGAGTGGGTTTGCGTGCTCGAAGACCGTTTCGCTTCATAATTCGAAGTGTAGTGGTGGAGGATAAACCTGTTTCATATCCTAAATAAGCTGAAGTTTTTTCTCTACCGTTTCTATCCTTTCGCACTGTAATTTGTTAGTGAAAGAGAGCAAAATGCGGAGATAAATTTGCACCTGCATCAAGAACCTCGACTTCCTTTTCAGCATTTGCTTTTCGAGGTCTCCCAGAGCGAGATTCATCGACGACGTACTTCATCTTCATAATAGAAGACTCATCCTTATTATATTCACGGTCTTTAGCCTTTTTAATGACTCGATAAACGGAGGATACAGTCATTCCAGCAGATGCAGCTGCTATTTTCTTTTCAATTCCGGCCTCAGCCAACGCCATGGCTTGAATTCTCTGAGCGGGCGTCGTATTTCCTCCATTGTTAGGCATGATTATGGACGGTGACAGTGAGACAGCTGCTTAAGAAGCTGCTGGAGTCCATAGAATAGAGTCATTTATCGAATTCCCAACAAAAATTTGGTGGGGGACTGTAATCTTCTCCGGCGCTATTATTTTAATACATACAAATTTGTATGAAGGTGCATTAGCGGATTCCGAGAGCTTTTGGTGTCAATCTCCGTAGAAGGACACTTTACCGGGAAGCGGCGCACTAAATAATCCTACCTTACGAGCACATTGCCCGCCCACCTCGTCGCACACAACTCTAATGGCACAACTGTCAATTCGATTGCAGATACTACCTCAACAGGAACGCAGCAGAGAAGTCATTAATTTCCACTGTTCAAGGTCTTATATTTGATCCGACGACGGAATCTGCTGTAGCTGGCACTTTTCCGCCGCACCATCGCTTCCCATACTTTCAGCATGGTTTCTAGCTATTTAGACACAACATATGTAACTGCCACGTTTGAAGGCTTGTCGCGATGGATTGTGGCAGCTTTGATTCTACCGATTCTTATTCCAGTGGCACTAAAACTTCTGTTCAGGAGGCCACAGACAGAAGCTGAGAAAGTATGCAAGCCTAAGCCTAAGCCCAAATTCTGGCGCATAAATGGAATACCCGCCACTGTTACTGAAGCGGATTTTCGAAGTCAGCTCGGAGAACCTTAGATCGAGCATGTCGACGATGAAAGCTTGAGAGAGATGAGCAATTTTCAGCTCACTCTTGTACGCAGGACGCAGGGAAATTGGTGTGCAATCGTGACAAGTGCTCTCCGTCCGCGGTTAGAGGGCATGCAATATACCGTGGACTCAAACTTCTTTGGGATCACGCCGCTTTTTGTACCTGATGGTGCTTTGGCCGAGGTTGAGTAAGTGCCTTAATCAGATTCTGAACAATAGTACTTACAGCTGTCTTCTACCAGTATAATTGCCGTGACAGGTCTTGGGGGCCACGCTCTTGGCTCCTTCCGTTCTATCGATGGCTCGAAGGTTTGGTTACGTGATTTCCTACCCGAAGACATACCCACCAGTCGGGTGCTCGTTTATGGATATGACACAAAAGTAGAAAGGAGTACAGATAAAAGCTCAATTCGTGACTTGGCTAAGAGTTTCTTGGAATCTCTGAAAGCATTTCGAGTAGAAACAAAGGTGAGAGATAATCCCACATGACTGTTGTATTAGCGCTTATATTTTACAAGACAAATCGTAGACCTATCATCTTCATTGGCCATAGCCTTGGGGGTTTGCTGATCAAAGAGGTGAGCTCAACTATATATGAAATTCTTCCGTAATCACTATGTTTATTTGCTCACAGGCAAATTAGGCATTAGCGATAGCTCATGGCGGCCGGCATTCTGCCGAAAACTACGACTTGTTTATGTCCACCCATGGCCTAATATTCTTCGGAGTACCTAACTTAGGCCTTAGAAATGAACAGTTGTTGGCAATAGTTGATGGGCAAGCCAATGTGAGACTGATTCGCGACCTGGTGGTGGATGGAGATTCGGAACCTTCAGCCTACCTAGATGAAATAACTCAAAAATTTGTTGAAACTTGCAAAGTAATGGAAGCACAAAGATTCAAGTTTGAAATCATCTCGTATTATGAAAGGAAAACCAGTTCGACAGTAGAGGTAAGCTGATATCCTAGCAGTGCGAGTCCTTGGCTAATTAATTACTCTCTAGCGATTGCAGGACGGAAGCTTAGCTAACACTGGTGTGTCTACTCTATTGGTGACGCAGAGCTCTGCTGGTCGAATCGGGCTGCCGGAAAACTTTTATGAACACCTACCGCTAAACACAGACCATCGTAGTCTGGTCAGGTACGAGGATGCTAATGATCTCAACTACGAGCAGGTGAAGACCAGAATCAAGAGTCTTGTCAAAACAGCGCCTCAAGTCGTTCGTGGCCGGTTTGCTGTAGAGGGAGGTTCGTAATAACCGAATGTATAATAATCAAATGAAACCTATAGCTAATAATACTGTATGATAAGGTCTTACGCCTGAGCAGTATCGTTTATGGACTGACTTGAATCGGCCAGCGTATTCAGAGTTCATAAGCTCAGACAAGCTCTCAAAGCCTGAACGTGGAACTCTAGAATGGCTCGTCAGAGAAGAATTCGTGAGCGAAGACGATGATCCTCAACATCAGCATAGCGGTGCAACCGAGGAAGCACTGTGTAAAGAGGATTTTATTGCATGGAGAGACTCAAGCAGATCAGATTATCTTCTGGTTACAGGTTCCCCCGGACAAGGCAAGTCGGTGCTCTCAAATTTCGTCCTTGGTCACCTGAAGGGTGAGATACTGCAGAAGAATACTTTGCTACCTAGTAAAGTGATATACTATTTCTGCAACATTAAGAACGACGAACTCTCCCGCACCGCCAATTCTATCATTCGAGCTCTCATCGTTCAACTTTGTGAATGTCAACCGACGCTATTTCGACACATCCCAGAGGAGTTCAAGAATGACAATAGAAGCTTTTTCTTAGAAGATTTCGACACTCTATGTAATCTATTTCAAAGAATGTTGCAGGATGCCCAATATGAGCGGGTGTATTGCGTAATCGACGGACTCGACGTGTATAAAGTTAGAATGGACGATCTTATTTTCCAGCTGACATCAGTATTCAAACCTAATGATCAGAAAGGCCCAGTTTTGAAGCTGTTCTGCACTAGCAGGCCTGACAAAGCTGTATTGAACAAATGGGGACAACTACCGAGAAAGATACTTTGCTGCAACACTGAGGATCTCGACATCTTTATTCAATCCCGCGTTAGCTCCTTAGGAATTGAGTTTACCAAGCAGATGAGGGACGTATTGGAGGGTAGTCTTCGTAAGAATACTGGGAGAACTTTCCTCTGGCTGCAGGTGGTTATAAGGAGAATCCGAATGATAGAGTATCCCACCCTCAGTAATATTGAGCAAACGATTGAGAAGAGCCCTGAGGACCTATGGGATCTATACCAGCTTCTTCTGACTACTGCTGTTCAAGGAAGAGAAAATGCTCTGGTCTTGGCCTGGGTAGTACACGCCCAATGTCCTCTTAACCTGAAAGCATTGGGAGATGCCATAGCCATCGGTAACCCAAGCAGTTATAAAAGCCATGAACAACTCTCGAGAAATGTTTCGAATCTCACAGAACGATTAGTCCATAAGAACCTGGGCGCGTTGCTGGATGTCTTTGAAAACCATGTTTTCCTTATACACCAGTCTGTTAAGGACTTCTTTCTGCAGAAGGATCCCCTTCAAGACAGCTTGAGTGGACCTATCCCTAGAATCTTCCTAGCTAAGAGTTGTATGACTTATCTTACGTTCGAGGAATTTGGGCGTCTGGAGAATCTAGAAATCAATGTTAGTTTGCCATATTTACCTACGGAATATGTTGTCCCTTAAGCAAGAAGGAATCCAAAAAAAACTAACGATAATTCTCCTATAGCAGGTACATATCTTACGAAAAAAATTTCCACTGCTTGAGTATGCCGCCGTTTACTGGTATACTCACATTGAAACGGTAGAGGATATGCAGGGTCAGTTTAGTCTTTTGAGAGAACTTCTTCAACCCGACACAGCTAAAGCACGAGTGTGGATGCAAGTCAACTCTGACATCACTTACATCCACGGAATACCTTCTCGGCTTAGTGAAGTCGCACTCAGATTCGATATTGACTGGCTGGCGGAACTCCTAATAGGAAAGATAACTTTTGAATTGGAAGATGATTTTGCACCGGACTGTTTAGCAGAAGCTGTGAGAGGTGAAGGGAAAGTCCTAGCGGTCTTGCTCAAGCATCCAAAGGGTAAGTCATTAAGGATAGAGGAAAGAGTAGTTACGCAAATTGCAAGAATATTCGATGAGAATGTGATGGAGCTACTGCTAGACCACCGTGGAGAGGAAGTCAAGATCACTGCAGAGGTAGTTGAAGCAGTGGCTGCAAATGACAGAGGTAAAGAGATGATGGAGTTACTGCTAGACCGCTGTGGTGAGGAAGTCAAAATCACTGCAGAGATAGTCAATTTAGCGGCTGCAAATGACAGAGGTAAAGAGATGATGAAGCTACTGCTAGACCGCCGTGGTGAGGAAGTCAAGATCACTGCAGAGGTAGTTGAAGCAGTGGCTACAAATTACAGAGGTAAAGAGATGATGGAGCTACTGCTAGACCGTCGTGGTGAGGAAGTCAAGATCACTGCAGAGGTAGTTGAAGCAGCGGCTGCAAATAAGGATAGTGGTGAAATGGTGATGAAGTTACTGCTAGACCGCTGTGGTGAGGAAGTCAAGATCACTGAAGAGGTAGTTCAAGCAGCGGCTGCAAATAGTAAAGAGATGATGGAGCTACTGCTAGACCGTCGTGGTGAGGAAGTCAAGATCACTGCAGAGATAGTCAATTTAGCGGCTGCAAATGACAGAGGTAAAGAGATGATGAAGCTACTGCTAGACCGCCGTGGTGAGGAAGTCAAGATCACTGCAGAGGTAGTTCAAGCAGCGGCTGCAAATAGTAAAGAGATGATGAAGCTACTACTAGACACTGCTGAGATATATATGCAATCGATTCATGCAAGGAGGCAAGCCGCATGCATTCCGGAGGCCATCCTTCCAAGTCACCCTCCATGCAAGGGCGCATGCTGCACCATTGGGCAATATCCTGTCCTACACCGATTGCACTTTCGTCGCATGAGAACTCTCCCTTGCCCTTGGAATAATTTTCATCCTCTGAGACCTGAGTGCTTTCAGGAATGCAGTGGAAGAATCGAGAACTCTGAAGGATCTTATGCATTGTCAGTCTCATGAATCATTGTTTCACAATAAAGTGTGGGAGATACGATGTAATTTCAGATGTACCCTCGCAGAGAATCGAGATATTCGATAAAATGATCTTGTCATGGGGCCGTAACTTATCTGCAGGCTGTATTTTGGAGATTTTCACCAGACATTATTTTAGGTAGTCAATCGTAATACCTTGCAGGAGTTTAGTCCCGATTGCAAGAGACCTGGGTCTTCGGAATGTATGCGCGGGACTTTTCAGGGTCTTCTGTGGAGGAGAGGAAGGTATGTGGCCAGAACACTGGAAAGGTTCAAGCCTGGAGATCGCACGACTTTTGGTGAGGATATGATACAAAGGCGGCCTGTTGTATGGTTCCTCGTCTACTATTTCATGGCCGATGTACAGGTTTCAGTATTGCGGTTTTCCGCCGGAATGAAAGCAAGTGGGCTTGAAACAAAGCGAATTTGGCATGTCTTGGCAAGTCGCGTGAACATCTATCTGGTCACTGGATGTAGAAAACCAAAGTAATGGAATTTGGGCTGCGTAAATACTAGAAAATAGCTACTCTCTGTAACACAAAGTCCGTCTTTCTGAGTCGCCGTTGTCAGCCTGGATCATCCCCGATTACCCTGCAAATGGGATGAGTGCATAATTGGTGAGGACAGAAGCGACGATGACCGCGGCTGATGATCATGTGATGGTACCGAAATGCGTCACATTACCTATCATTCCATCAATGTACTGTTTCAAGACCATCGGAACACCACAAAACTTCCACGATAGACAACAGGAACATCAGGTGGCCGCAGCCGTGGGACAGTGGTTGAAGATGGCGCGTATAGATATCATAATCCATTGAAATGACAAGTGACGAATACTAGCATTTGTCAGACATGTAGATTCCGTGGACATCCGCTGCGTGATTTTTAAAGTGCATGAGGCTTTCGAGGGCAAGCTGCCCACATTCGTCATTGGGGAATGGGCAGTTCTGGCCAGGCTGAAAGTGATGGTGCCGATTGAAGTGGCGTTGCAGCGAATGGTCACTGCCGAAGATATGTTGTCGTTCGCGTAGGGACAGCGCGACGTCGCTGAGGCCATACAGACATTGGAAAGGCCGGCATTGGAGTGGGAATTGACATCCAAGTGGGGCGTCAGAATCTGAACATTTCAATTTGATATCAACATCAGACGTGTCGTCATCCGACGAGCTTGTCGCAGTATTGTCCTCCCACGATTGACGGGGTTTTCGAGGACGCCGTTCCTGGCGAGTGCACAGGGAGACCAAGTCGTCGACGATGGAGATCTGCTGATCCAGGTTCCCATCGCACTTGGCGGACGATGACGGGTCAAAGAAGGCCTGGGCGATACGAGCGCGTTCCTCGAAGGTATATTTGACTGGGGCCGGAGGAGGTTGAACAAGGGAGAGGACGACGTCATTGACTGCAATCTGCGCCAGCATATCTTGCATCGGAGCTGTCGAGTCGTAGTCCGCTTGCAATTGTGCCTTGAGTGCCCGTCCTTTCTCTTTAAGAATGCGATCGATGTCCCGATTGACTTGTTGATATTCGTCATAGATCGGCTGACCTTCTGCCCGGTAGATGTACCTAAACTTATCGCGGATCTGCTCGTAGATGTCTTGCTGATGCTCGCGCAGCTCTTGGATGCCCGCATCCTGCCGTAAGTGCTGTAATTGTTGGAGGGAGGGTCCGCGAGGTCGACGAGGATCGATCATACGGCTCATCCGGTGAGAAGCGACGATCAAATCCCCTCGCAACGCGGTGCCTCGATAAGCCGCTTGCGTGTCGTAACGAATCATTCGGGAGAGATAATTCCGCTGGAAGATCATCGAACTTGCGTGGTCGAGCGCCAGATTGCGCACCGCCTCGTTCGAGTTGGTGTCGTCTATCTCAGTCAGTTAATCACCACCTAAGTCAAATTCTGCGAGGCTCACCGTTGATCGCGTTACCCGCCGCTCGACGGAGGCAATAAGTGGTCAACACCTGCACAAAGCCGGTCTCTTCTCCCAAACGCTTCACCCATTCCTGATATCGGCTATAGGGGAGGGGCTCGCGTGGCTTTTGACCCTTTCCTCGATCCGAACTGCTGGATGCGCGGAAGACGGGCTTGTCCTTTATTTCATTGTGCCACTGGATTGGCTGGCAGTTCAACCCAGGGCGTACCCCGAGCGTAAATACTACTCGAGGGGTGGTGTCGGGAAACCGGAAGGCTTCGTCATCGCAAGCAAGAGCAACGATATGGGAGACTACGCAGAACATGGGATTGTTGTCCATAAAGAAGGTATAGGTTTTGCTGCGTTGGGGTCAGTATCTCTGAGCGTAGGGAGAGGGTTCCCACTCACTGTCGCTTTCGCTTCTGTCGTGATTTGGTCTTCTTCAAGCGAAGCTGGAGGGTCAGAGCCACCCCACCGGTTTTTTTGTCGCGCAGGACGAACAGATCGATATCGCCGTTGGTGATCCCTAGCAGCGCCCCAGGGCGAGAACCAGTGACGGGTCGATATTAGCCACCTTGCAGTACCTGACAAGATTCATTGGTCAGTAGGAGGGCCTATGGAGCATAAAAGGAGGGGCATTCGACGTACTCTTTCCACAGAACTTCTATCCTATTCATATGTGATTCTGTAGAATCCTCATAAAGACCCGTAGACCGACGCTTCTTGTCCACCTCTTTGTATCGCCGGTTGTAGTAGTCGCGTGCAGACACATGGTCCGTCGCAGTAGGGGAGTGGGATGTGGTAGAGGCTCCCCGGGGGGCGTGGCGTGGGGCTTTGCGACGAACCATAGTCAGACGGAGACTGAGGATACTGGCAAACCAGGCTAGGAGAGGGTAAAGGTGGGCAAAAGTATGGAGGGAAAGCCCAGAAGAGAGAAGGAAGAAGGGAAGGGTACTGACTTAATTATGGCCATGGGCAGGGGACCAATTTTGGCTTATGGGTAAGGGCCTCGGGGGAACCCCGGGGACTCAGGAATCCTTCTGGTGTCGCAATCCTGCATCTGGCTGCCGTTTCGCTCAGTCGGCCCATCACCATGCAACCGTTATAGACACCACGTCCAAGATGTGAATGATGCTGTTGAAGTGCGAAGGGATGTCGGCACGCAGCTGACAAGCGCCATCTCATGGGAGTGAGTTAGTGGCCGCCAGGGCGGCATGGGCGTGAACAGGGGCGCCGGTGCAAAGGCCGCGTAAAACGGCGTCGAGGTATGCCGAAAGCGGTTACCATTTTACCCAGATCCACCTCCCCCAACGAGCTCCCTATATCCAAAAGTTGAGGGCTTTGCTGGGAGAGCACTCGTCGAGGGAGCACCCGCCAGAGGAGTAGATACTTATATACTTCACACCTGATCCTATTCGATCACAACTTGAACATCCTTAACGAATAGTAGGATGTCTAAAGACATTGACACCGCGTTCACCAAACTGATGAGCGTTAAAACCGCGGCTTCCAAGTTTTCAGCCTCAGCTGCGGATGGCAACCGTATTATACCCCCCAAAACGAAGGACAAAGGTGAGGGACACTCACATCGGACGCGAGGAGGACAACCGCAAGAACGGGAAAGAGAACTACCGATTACGTGAGCCCATGTCTGACTTCGTTGGCGAGTGAAGACTGCCGCTCTAGCGCGTGATGAACTCGTAGAGTTCATTCCATTTGATGTGCCTACCAATATATGGTTCGCGAGATAAGTGCAATCCTAGCAATTAAGAAATCCCCAGAAGAGAATAGGGCGGTTTTGAGTATATAAGATTCAGTGAGAACTTCTCAGTTTGATACCCTCCAGGCCGTCTGTAAGGTTATGCTCAACTTCGTCTGTGTCTTTCTTCAATTTGAATTGAAGGGACAATTCCTGCATATTCTCTGATCGATGACCATTCAACAATTCCCTTTTGATGTTGGCTTTTGCGACACAAGCAAACATTTCTATTCAATCCGATATGAAGGATTTTGCCTGTGCCAGCGTCCGAAAACGCTTGTAACAAGCGCCTGAAAAGTTCATCACCTCTGACTTCGTACCGCCATTCCCACTATCCGCATTAGAAGAGTTGACTGTATGCGAGATTTGGAAGCTTACTGATAGTATGGCTTAACTTCTGATCTACGATCATTCGCGACGACGTAGTAAGCAGTCTGACAATTTATCGGATTCGTTTTTCCAGCATCATATTTGATATCGTAATTGTAGAGCGTCACACCCTCTCTGTTCATGTAATTCTCGACATCAGCTAGAGTCTTGCATTCGACGAAATCTGGCTTCGAGAAGCCGGTCATCAAAGGGTGTGCATCACCCCTGAAGTCAATGCCATCTATTAGTACGCAGAGGATACGCTGGTCTCATCGTCTATTCAAAGCTTACCAAGACGAGAAAATCGTTGAAACAGTGATGTAGAAACCACGAATGATCGCATAGTATTCGAAATTCTTCTGTTTTGAAACTCTGCGTGAGCGATTAACACGTCTTCGAGTCGTTCTTCTGCATCTTGAGCTCTGAATGGCATAGGGATAGCAGGATAATCTGGTTGTCGGCGAAGGCGCGAGTATTTGACGCCTGCAGTCAATGAGGATGCAAGCTGCGGGGAAATAAAGCGAGCGACTCGATAGAATGACCACTCATATATGAGCGCGATTTCATCAGCAGCTGATTAGATGCAGCAAGAAGTCTTTGCCGGTCAAATCTAGAAGTCTAACTCTTCATCTCTCTATCAAGATAGTGATACTCGATTGACTACGTGATCTCAAGTCCTGCATATCGAGGAGTAACAAACAAAAGAGTGCCGATGGCTTTCGATAAGAGTCAATCGAACAACTTTGTACTCAGGAGACATTAGGCGTGCTAAGGACGAATTCGACGATCTTTACGACGTGTTCTTACTGCACATAGCTTTTCCTCTCAAATCAGTTGACTTCATTGGTTCTGCGCGACGAGCGAATGCTCCACGAATCAGCTGGGTACACATGGCTTGGCTCGCCTGCTCTGCATATGCATTCGAGAGACTGCACCCTCCCATTTGTCCCATCAAGACTGTAAGCACCGTTTAGGAGACTAGATTCTCATGGCCGGTCAACAAGCTATGTCACTTCGTGACAGATACGATGAATGAATATCGGAGGCTTTCGAGAAGAAAGACGAAGACATCGACGCTGTGAAAGAGCAGCGACTCGAAGAAGCTAACAGGCTTGCAAAAGACACGAAGCCGGGGCCGAGCGAATCTGTATCTCTACCTACATCTTCAAGATCTTCAGCTATATTCAGGGTCTCAACAGGAACATTCGTTGCTATTACGTCGGTGGTCGAAATAACAGACTCTCAAGAAGTTGCAGACATTCGCATCTCTCTTCGAAACCATGAGTCCGAAATCTTGTCACTTCGAATTCAACTTGAGGGCACATGAATGAAAGTTCAGAATCTTCATAAGCAGTGCCGGAAAGCGTCCGAAGACTATGCAACGCGATCAGCAGAGACGATGAAAAGAATCTCAAGAGGTTTGAGAAGCGAGAAGAGAAGCTTAAAAAGCTGCTGAAGCAGAAGAATCGGGCAATTGACGAGCTTCAGGAGGAAATCGTGAAGAGAAAAAGATGTGTGGGAGAACTCAGGAAGAAGTTGGCTGAGGTGGAAGAAAGAGACAAAGCAAGGGAAGCTATGTCGACTAAAACAGAGAAGGTACACTTTCCGCTAATCAAGAGGAAGGAGTGACCAAGATCAACAAACTTGCAAAGCCTTTTTTCCAGACTTGCAAGGAATTCATCAAGGAATGCTGCGTCGAGAATCTGCCCAAGTTAGGCGTCGAAGCGTCTCTCTACTATGCAGGAATCGTACGGTCGTATGAATCATATTGTCGTGCGAATGAAGTTGATATTAACAAGGCGTCAGAGCAGATAAATATTGCCAAGACAATGTTAGAAAAGGCAAGGGAAATGTGTGCTCAAGGGTTTGAAAATGCAGACAATTTGCTCAGAGCTGTCGAAGGGTTGATAAAAATGCTTCGAAAGAAATGGTATGAAGAGATCAATGCAGAAGAGATCGCCGCTACTAAAGCTGTCATGGTTCGTGACTCAGAAGGGATTGCTACTCATTTCGATCATTGATACAATTGCGCGAATGATCATTCAGTAAGTTTATAAACACATCATGTTCTATTCTCTTGCTATTTTGCATTAATCAGATGACAGTTTGCGATCGGTAAATGCAACATGCCTATGAAGCTAGCTCGCTGCTCGGAATGTAAGCTTCTGTTGATGAACAGAATCATGTGACTATCGACGAAGTCACACGTGCAACAAACATGAAAGCTTAAGAATTGCTAAGAACTTCAAACGAGCTTTATCATTCGAGCAAAGTAGAGATTAGAGACTGCATTGCTATCTAATTTTAGATTAGACAGCGACGTGATGATGTGACTATGATTGTTTCAGGTTTTGGGCGAAGAGGTTGTGTGAGATGAATGTTTCTGAAATGAGCTCGATTGATCTCTGACTTGCGAAGAAATTGGTTTGTAGATCAGTGCTTGAAAACACATGTAACGTCGACGCAATAAACGAACACAAGAAGTGCAAGTAGAATCTAGATTCTAGACTCTGCAGCCGTTGAATAAGCGCAGACATTCACGATTGAAATCATTCAGCATACTGCGCTTCTAACTCAGCTCATCGCTTAAATTCGTACGATCATGTTATTTTGCATTCTTCTTCTGTTCTCGTCTGCCTGCTGCTCTCTCTGCTTGCTTACGCGCATTCTTATCGAAGAATTGACAAATATCAGACTGATTCAAATCAGGTTTCAAATGAGACATCTTTACGGAAGCAGAAGCTAAGGCGTAATACGAGTCTGATGAAGAGTCGAGCGAATAGTCGACGTTCGAGTGCCTGAAATCGTTGATTGTGTCACGACTGAAAGACGGGTTACGATGACGACGGCCTGCATTGCTGAAAGCTCGATGATGACGCTTCAGTTGACGTTCGTTGAGACTTGATGATGGGGTGAGTATGAGAGAATTGTCGTCGTCGATGATGGCTTCAGTGAGCGTATTGAAGTATGGCTTGTATTGCTGCTTCGAGTAGGTAGAAGTAAAGGTAGATTTTGAGGCTGACTTTGAGGTAGGTCAAATCTAACGTGTGAATGATGAGACTTGAGCTTCTCTTGACTCGAGCGTCGTGGTTCGACTGTCGCGTACCCTGAGATAGAGTCTTCGATGTGATCACGAATTCTGATGTCTTCATGTCTCGGAAACAACCGCCGTGATATTTCCTTTGGGAACCTCTCTTTCTTATCGTCTGAATTGCTGATTGGCATTTGTAGAACGGTTTTTTGAAGTCTTTCGTACTCTTCTTCAGAATGTGCTTGAATGAGAAGCGTAGCCCATCTCGCAAAGTCAATCGAAGTAAGGCCTGAAATGTTTGATCTCTCATCATATCTTTCTTGAACCAGGTGATGCTGACACTCAAAGTCTCTGTATATTCGAGAGATTGACAAATGCTCGTCAAAAGACAGCTGAAGAATCATGTCAGCGATATGATACTTTGTCTGAGATGTTGAAGCATACTTAATCAAGAGTACAAGTCATTGATCAGCTTGACAGCTTTACAGCTTTGTAGTATCTTGCCATCTTTATCGACGTGATGACAGTGCTATGACGGGGTTTGTAGTTCTCGATCTAGAGTGTGCAGTCAGTGATGACTCATCAATATCGAGCTCAAGAAGTCATACGTACGATATGCACTGCGAGCTCTCGCAAGAGTTGATCAAGTCTGATTGTGAGGTGACTATCTTCGTCAAAAAGTTAACCTCATACCTTTTTCAGTATAGTCGTCTCTTGACTCGTCGAATGTCTCAACGAACCTCTCGCTCTGATATGACTCGTATCGCTCGAGTCGCTCGCTAAGCTTTAAGAGAAAGAGAATCTTTGAGACAGGCTGAAGTGAGCTGAAGTTTGCTCTCGCAGACTCTGCAACTTATCTGATGAATATTCTGACTTCGAATGCAACGAGATGTGACTTTGATATATTGAAGAAGATATGTATATTCGGCTTGACATGTTGAATGATATTTCAGAGATGATGAATATTGATAGAGAAACGAGTTGCTGCACGAATGATTGAGAAGAAAGAGAGAAGCGCTTGAGTACTGAGCTTGAATCATCAAGTCTCTGCTCATGTTCTGACGAGAGTTGAAGTGACAGTCTCGTCGACGTTCTTAGATTAGTTTTGATGCAACATTATAGATTGTGTTAAATGAAGACATCGTCGTCGCTGCAATTCTGTTCGTGCAGAGATAGTCTCAAACAAGATGAACAAGACATCTGCTGCAAGCGAAACAGAGCGTAGTCTGACCTCATTCTTTAATCTATCGAGACTAGATCTTCGCTTCATTGCGAAGCTTCTAGACAAAGATCTATGCGACATCGTCAGAATGAGAAGTCTCAATACATTCAGTAACTGTTTGATTGTGATCATCTGACAAGAAATTGATGAGTTCTGTGTCAAGTAATGATAAATCTTCGTCAAGACTTTCGATTCGACTGCTTTCTTGCTATGTAAAGTCGACTATCATACTTCACGATTAAATCAGTTGACTATAAAGTAACTTTTGAAGTGACTGACTTGACTGATCATCTTCTCGTTTTCTTCGATTAATCGAGATTCAAGTCATTAAAATGATCAAAGCTGTCTCAGTTGAAGAGCTGTCTCAATCGAAGATGCGAAGATTGAGATTCATCAGATAGACATTCTGTCAATATTTAGCTCACGATCATTCTGACAATGTTTATCAGAGCATTGCAGAGCGATCACTTCATCGTCATAGTTGAATCGTGCAAGAAGATCTTCAAAGTCTCACAAGATTTATTGATTCAGTGCTCATCGTTCTTCAAGAAGTTATGCAGTCTATCGTTCAAGAAAAGTATAGAGCAAGTCATTAACTTGTCTGAGAATGATCTCTTAATCTTCGAAGACTTTTTCATCTGACTTCATAGTTTCAAGCCTTACATATCATTTAACAACGATGAGAGTTCTCTCATCAATCTAGATGTCTTTGTCGAGAAATATCAAGTTCATCTTTTAACGAATCATATCTTCGATTTGATAAGAAAGACGATAAGCGAGAGTCGCTGAAAGTCTAGTTCAAATATGATGAGAACGATGTATGACGACGTGTCAGTAAATTCAATCTTACGCTGTCTCTGTGCTCTTGATTTTACGGTCAGTCTGAGCAAGATCGATCATTGCATGAATTACAGTATATGAAAAACAGTCTTCATTGATTTTGCGAATCTTGAATGAAACTACTTCTGTCGCACGCTGAAAGAGCAAACTTCAATCAAGAATGTCACTTCGCAAGAAGTCTGTTATTTTCATGATCATTCAGACGTCTTTGACTGAGTACGTCAAGATGTCAACACATGTTCATTCTTTGAAGAAGCATCGATCGCGATTCTGAATCAGAAAGATGTTCTCATATTGAGCTCTGACTCTGAATCACTAATCGAGAAACTTTGACTGATATAGCTTACTGATTTCATTGACTACATTTGCAAGCAGCGCTGAAAGATCTGTCGTTGTAATCAGTGAAATGAAGATCATCTCATAGCTCAAGCGAATCAAGTTCTCGCTCGCGATTCATCTCAAGTGAATGCAGCTAGAGAGTGACAAGTTGATCAAGCTATTATCAATCTTCGAAAACATCATAACTGCACACATGAAAATTGACGTTATGTCTCTGAATCACATCAATGTGAAGAATGCTATTTCAACCTGCCGCAATATATCTTTGAGTGCAGACAATGTCAAATTTTGACGTGTCATAATAGATGCAGACGAAACAGATTATGAGATGATCATCTGAAAGTGAGCGTCGCAAGACAGCATCATGAGATGTAGAGATGATGATAAGAGTAGAAACTGAAGATGAAAATCAACGCTGTGACACGTGAACTTGTGTCATGTAGACTATTTATATACTCGAACATTTATAGAATAGAAGTTCGATTACAAGAATTTTCGTTTCGACGTCACAAATTCTCTTCTTCAATCTTTATCTCGCTCAAAATGATTTTTCTACTGCAGTCTATTGTATTCTCTTTCTTCTTTCATCTCACATTTCAACGTCAGTCACATACTTCAATCAGCTGAGTGTTACATGATCATTCATTTGAGAGTATTGCGTCTTCAGCATTAAGAGCGTTGACTTTAAGTCATCTTCAATAGAAACAAGATATCGAATGAAGTCGATCATCTCAGAAACTCAGTCAGACGATGATGAGTTAATGAATGTGAAGAAGAATGATTGAAGCATGCAGAAACGAGAGAATCTTTTAGATGTGATGTGAACTGCAATGTAAATGTCAGAACAGAAATCGCAATAATGCGAAAAATCGATAGCTTAAATCAACAAGAGTAAAGAATAACAAATCTCATCAGAATCATCATTAAACTCTTCTTTCGTGCATACATTGTTGACACTAAAATTCGCATGAATGATCTTCTTTTCTTCTATCATTTTTCTTTTGTCTGCTATTTGAATCTTCGATATGCTCGACGCGTAAAGCTGTCTAGCATTGCTCATATCATTGATCAATGACTTCTTTAAGATTGATGTAGTGAATGATCTTCTGCAGTCACGACTGATATCACGATCGAAGATACGCATCGATTCATTTGAAACTTCGTTCAGCATTCTTTCGCGACTATTCTTACAAGCTCAAGCAGCAAGATTCTTCTCAACGCAAATGCTACGTAGTGAAAGCTGCGTGATGATGAGCAGAAGAAAGATCTTTGTGCACTATATTAGTACTGTCTTTCAACCTTGAATTTTTATTCTTACTGATCTCAAGAAGTAAACTTTAAATTCAGAGCAATTTTCATCTCGCTTTCAATATTACTAATGCTAATAGTGCATCTGCGAAACAACAAATGAAGCTTTCAGACACGTCAGATCTTCGTCTTCAATTGTCGAGTATGAAAGCATCTCGAGCAGTTTTGTTAATGTTGATCAGAATCAGTTCGTAAATCACATTGAAAAGCGTAAAATTCAGAAAGCTTGCATTGAAGACAGTTCAGAAATGTAGCATCTCGTTGTGCAAGCTGCGATTTCAATCAGCACATTTCAATTGTATAAGACTGAGCAGTCGTATCTTATTAAAGGTAGAAATCTCAAGACTGTAGAAATAATTAAGACATAACGATCAATGTCATGTCAATATCTTTCAAGAAGAGTGTTGAAAAGATGAAGAATCTTGTACGAGTTTAAGAACTAGAAAAGATAGTAAGCATTTGATGTGATGCAATCATATGAAAGAAGATGTATCTTCAAGATTGTTACACAGATAAGAGAGCAGCAAAGAAGAAGATCAACAGCTAGCTCAAGTCATGTTCTCACTGAATTGAATCAGCTGCAATGAAATATGCAAATCTTGAATAAGATATCACGCATCATTACTAATTATCAGAGTTGCATTTAAGATCTCTGAAATCTGTAGAATGATCAAAGCAAGGTCAAACATGCATTTCATGATTATGATTCATGTCTGTCGTTGCTGAAATAGACTCAGTATCGAATTCAAGCGCATGTATCTTCAATACAGAAGAAAAAGCGCTGTCAAGACAGCGAGAAGAATATCAGATAAAACAATGAGATGAACTGTCAATGATACTTTCATTACGACAAGAGAGTGAAACAACTAATGCAAGACAATGATATGCATCTTACAGACTGAATTGAACATGATCGCGTAATATATACATTGAAGTTGAGCGAATTATTGTTGATCTAATGAATCGAGTGAAATCAAGTCAGATTCGCTTTGAACATGAAGATCAACTTTTATTAATTTAATAGAGTCTGACTTTGATAAGCATTCTGCTGATGTTAAAAAGTCGTTCAAGAACTGAGTCACGTCAGACAATCAATCATCAATTCAAATCTAATCGTTTTGATATCACGAAAGTCACAGACATATCTTTTTTGATTTGAGATGATAAGACTTTGCTAGAAGCAGTCAAAGTTTGTCGAATCAATTCTCTATGACTCGTCTGATGAGTGTCAATTCTTCACGACTCACGTGATGAGCATCAATTCTTCACGATTCGCATGATGAGCATTGATGCTTCATCAATCTCGAGAGCAAGAGATGACATTGTAAATGTTGCGATGCATTCATTCATCAAATCAACTTATTATTCTCATGTTAAATGAACTTCATCTGAGAGAGTCGCTTCATATCAATTCTCATGATCATCTTCTATTCTTAGTCGTTCGTTCAAGCGATCTCAAAGACTTCAATCACTGCAACTGTTCTTGTCTATTCAAAATGACAGAACAATGAATATCTAGTTTCTGATGAGATGATTTTCGACTGAAAACTTTTCGCTCATGCGAAGCTTCTTTTTGAAGATGACAATATCGTTTTAGACAGCTTTATCTTTTCTCTTGAGCTAATCGAAAAAACTTCGTACTGAAAATCGTTCTTTCACTTTTCAGTCTTTAGAGCAGAAAGTCACAGAGTTTAAATGAAATTACTGACAGAATCATCTCTCTTTCTTCAGAGTTTTTCAGAAGAACTCATCTTTGTATCGTTGATGATAATTCTGTTATTCAATTCTTGAAAGCTATGTCGAGCAGACGCTGACATTAGTCAATGCAGTGAGCATTATCAATGCTCGAAATTTTCGAGCGTGCGAAAAGTGAAACATCGATCTTCATCATTATTGAAGTTCAAAGCAATCTCTCAATAACAGTCATGAAAAAGTATATCAATCTTTTCTCTTTCAAGACAATAGCACATGTGATATCTGTGAAGAATGACATGTCTTATGCTTCTGTACTCACTGACGATGAATACAAAGACGTCGTGAAGATAGAAAAAGATAGATGAAAATACTTGTTTTCTGATCTGCGAATCAATCAAGTAGACAACTGAAGATTGAACATCAAATCGCTAGTACATCATGAGAGAATTGAAGAGTCAGTCTCAAGTCATTCAATCAGTGTGAGAATAGCACAGAATCTTGTAAGTCGCGATCTGAATCGTCTGATAAAGCTGAGACTGACTGAGACAAGGGTTAAAATCAGTGCTAAAGCGAGTGATGATGAACGTAGAAGTTGATCTTTCAATAATCGAGTTTGCTCTTCAGTATGAACCTATGCAAGTCTATCAAAACATCATGCTCAATTTCTCAACAGTTTCGCGATGAGCTCAGCGAGAAAATATGATGAAGAGATATATGTTTTGCCAGTCATGCAAATACAGAGAATATCAGTTGAAGTTAGTAGACTGCTTAAAAGAATGTCAAACCGAATAAATAAAAGCTTAGTACAGCATGATGATCTTTAAGTGTGAAAAATTAGAAAGAAAGTGACATGTATTACATGCTTATCTCAAGCTCAAAGACAAGAATTTAGTCGTCTTTCTTAGAGCACAATTTTGAGTCTCAAGCGACGCAGTGTGATTAGTTGAAAGAGATGATGATGTGAACATGAAATTGACATCTCGTTGAATATGTGAAATAATACGAGTCAGACAGAAGTACAAGCGAGAATTTAATCTCTCTACAGTCTTCGTCATTGCTCTAGCCTTCAACGAAAGTCGCGATCGTCATTCTCGCGCTTTGTCATTGACTGTGACGAAGTTGATCTTTCGAGTCATCAATTTTCTATCACTTGCGAGATGAGCGTCAACGCATTAACACTCACACTGAGAGTCTCAATCTTCTACAAGACTCATCTTATACTGAAGCTGTATCGTTCATAAAGAGAGCGTTGATGTCGCAAGACAAATATTGAGGCAATTCACAGAACTTGTTCATTCTTGCTCTGTGTCACGTATTTCACACTGACTTCTTCGTCTATTATGAGTCAGTTTGTAGTAGCGACAGAATTTTTTCATCGAATCTACATTTTTTCAATTAGTCTTATTCTCTTGCAAAGCACGATTTATTCTTTGCTGCTCTATGACTGACATATGATTTCTAGATCGTGAGATTATGACTTCACTTCAAGAAGAAGAATTTTAGTCTTTAACATGATCATGATGAGTTTTGCTGAGTTTGCACAAGCTCTTCTCTTTGAATTTATCTAAGCTAAAAAGTAAATGATCTGCTAATCAAGAGCATCTCTCGTCATAGCAGTTGTGAAGAGAACATAGATTATTATTGAGTTGCGACTCAACATCGTAGCAATGACTCGCGAGAAGTCAGACATCACATGTCAGATGACTAAGTTAAGTTTCTCAACAATCGTCTCTTCTAACGAATCATATTATCATTACATTGTTACGCATCGCAAGTATCTGATGAGACTTATGACTCAGAAATGCTTCTCTCTGATCGATGATCAAATAAATCTCATCTTAATTGAAGAAGTTAAGAAAGAGATAGATCTTAATGATGTTAAGAATCGCGTGACGTCTACTTATCTTGATGAGCAAAGACGAGAGAAATCATCACACTTCACATTTCTAGAATGAACAAAAGAATGTGCAAACGTGTTAGAATAGTTTGAAGAAGTAGACTTTCTCATGCGATTTTTCAAGTCTCTCTGAAATTCACAGATCAAACTCGAAATCGAGAACGTGCGCAATCGCGCTCTGATAGAGCGTAGACTGATCTATTTTCATAGAAAGAAGACGTCTTCAGAAAATCTCGTTGTACTCAATGATGAAGATCAATTCTTCGTTATCATATGCATAAGCTACAACAGTTGCTTCGCTTGATATCTCAACAGACAATCATCTTCTACATCTGAAATCACTCGTGAGATTGTGATGAGTCTCGATACGATTACGATTTTCGATGTTGAGCAGATGGTTGAATATTCTACTGAGTACGATGAGAAATGTCTCACTAAGCAAGATGCACAGAAAGAAGAAGACAATGAATTCAGTATTGTTCTTATTTACTAAGTGAAGTTCATGTTTTTCAAATACTGCTTAAATGCTTTGAAATATAAATCTTTCAACTTCAGTTCTCTCTCGTCTATTCATTCAACGTCTCATCAATCTCACGTCGACTAAGCTGACAAAATGTCATCTCATGTGTTATCTAAAACAGTGAGCACACTTCTATATGCATCATTCGATCTCTGCAACATGTCATTTCATGCATTATCTTGATCATGAAATGCTTTCTTATTAAAGTCATCTGAATCTGACAATATGTCATTTCACGAATGATCTTGATCTGATAATGTGCTCTTCAATCTCTTATCTTGATCTGACAGTGTACTCTTCAATGTATTATCTTGACTTGACAATGTAATCTCTCATGTATTATCTTGACCTGATAATATATTCTCTCATGTATTATCTTGATCTGACAATGTATTCTTTCATGTATAATCTTGACCTGATAATATTTCATGCCATGTATTATCTTAATCTGATAATATATTCTCTCATGTATTATCTTGACCTGATAATATGCTTCTTGACGTGTGATCTTAATCTAGAAACATACTCTCTCAAGTGTGAACTTAACTAATAGTTGCAATCTCATTCACGTTGTCTTGTCTTTCAAATCTCTTCATCAAAGTGTGATTCATGCACGACTGATCAAAGAAGTCGCTGAAGTATTCTTGACGTGAATGAGATGTTTGATTTCATATCACGTCGCATTCAAAGTCATTCATCTCTTCAGCTATGATTGATCTCTTCTTCAAATAAAGATTTTCTTCATCGCTGTGATTTCTCGACAGATCTTCATCATCATTATGAGAACTATCACGATTAATATTGATCAGAGTGTGTTGAAGCAGACTGTTAAACTTACTCGCTAGTCGCACACTCTGTGAACGTCAACGAATGTAGTGAAGACGTTTGTCGCAAGAATGCTGCCATGAATTTTCCCTTTAGCAGACTTGTAGACTCGAAAGTATCAATCAAGCACACTTACATAGCAATCGTGTCTGACTAATGTGTCTGATACTATTCTGTCTAGTAATGAACAGTAAATTGTTTTTCTTGAAGCAGCTTTTTTCATGTCTTTGAATACTGACTGAATTTATAGCAACGTCATCTCTGAAGCATGCATCATTGAGACGCTTTTCGCACTGTCTGCACTTTTTCTCGTTAAGAATTTCAGCTTCAATCTCATGCTCAGAATCTTTGCAACTCTGAATATGTGATGAAATGCGATTTCGTCGACTGAATGTAGAACTGCAATTGTTGACTGAACAAATTATTTTCATCAATTCATTTACAGTGACATTCTCAAACTTCTGAAGATTTTGAACGTGTCTTGCAAGATGATCACGTCAAGTAAATGTAGTATTGCAATGCTGAACAAAGCAGATAAGCTCTCTCTCTTTTGATCATGTCATCTTCAATGTTGAAATCTGAAGTTGAAGATCATTCATCACATCGAATAGCTTCTGAACACGTTCTTTTAGTACATGTATCTTCATGAGACATTCACAGTGAACTTCTGAAGAATTACGGCTTTTTTTTGCCTCATTTCTACTTTCAATTATCGAGAAGTTCGAATGAGATCTTTTGCTAGCAGTTTCTGAGAGACTTCAATTGTTGAAATCACTCTCTGACTTGCAGATATCAGACTCTTCGAATCGCTGCGATTCTGAAAATAATGTCATTTTGCACAGGCAAAAGAATGCGAGAGAATAATGACTTATCACAGTCGCGATAAGAAATAAGAAACGTTAAATAAACACTTGAGACATAAGACATGATAGCTAAGATCAATCAAAGATACAAGTAATGACTTGAATTTGTGATTCAATCGAAGAATTAGACGTGATTTTAGCGAGTCGATGATTACTTCGAAGAATATAACGAATGTCTAGTAGCGTTAATAGTCACTCATATCACTCTATCACATGCTCAAAAATTGATGAACATCAAAACAACTACTCGAAATAAAGAGAAATCACATGATCAAATTAGTTACAAGCTAGTTTTCAATAAATCTAAGCATCTCATTTCAACAGTTCTAACGACTGAGCTTCTGTTCTCTTCTAAGAACAGAGAATTCGCAATTGATTTAGTGTGAAGAACAGACGTGAAGACATATGAAGTGTTGTAGAAAGTAATTTGTCTGACGTGTTTACTGCTATTATTGCTCTTGATGTCACTATTATGACTCATTCAGTTCTATGAATCATCAAGACTACGAACGAGACTCTGCTTGAAAAGTCGCAAGAATGATAATCTTGATGTGATTATTCAAGATTCTTCTTTACTTAAATACTCATCATCTTGCACACATGTCTCTAGCACGTCGTGATGTTGCATCTTTCATAAAATCATCAACAGAACGAAAATTCTTCTGTTCTGTCACATTTAACGTTCGATATATTGTTTTATTACGATCATATCTGCCTAGTTCTTCAACAGTGACGAGAATATCGCTCGCAGCTTTCGTCATTCAAAGATCATGATTGATGACAACGAGAGTCTCTCTTCATTCACTCTTGCTGAAAACGAAAGTTCTTTGATGAATCTTATGAGAGATTTGAATCACTACACACAATAGGTTTGCGCTTTAGAACAGACATACAGTGTGAACTTTTGTAAACTCGAGAAGTGTGCAAATTGAAAGAGCATGTAGACTAAAAGATTGTGCAAACTGAAGTGATATGTAAATCGAGAGAATTTGTAGACTGAGAGAGTGTGTTGAAAAGTGTGCATACTGAAGAAATGTGCAGAATGTGCAGCAAACTTCAAGAGTGTGCAATTCTAAAGAGTGTGCAGTCTTTGAAAGTATGCAGTCGTGAAGATTGTGTAATTTTCGAAGCGCATACACTTTCTGAGTGTACATATCTCTTATAAAGATATACGCTTTCTTGCAAAGATATACGCTTACTGAAGGTATACACTTTCTATGTGTACATATCTTTCAAATGTACATATCTTTCGAGCGTATATATCATTTAAAGGTACATACCTTTAAGAGATATACACTTCATGAATGTATATACATTTCAAGAATGTAGATGCGCAAGTTCAAAGAATATAAAAATTTAGAAAGTGTACACATTTAGAGACTTGAGCACTATCTCATCGCTTCAATTAAAGATCATGTCAGAGTATCTTGTAGACTATCATGTCTAAAGAAACTCTGTGAACTCTGTGAATCTTGTTCACAAATGTTTCTTCAGAAATCAAAAATGAAGCATAAAGAGAAATCAGAAATGAAGCGAGAAAGAGAAATCAGAAATGAAGTCTTGAAAGATCAGCAAGATAGAATAAAGACAATTCAGAAGCAAAGCAGAAAGTTCAGAAATATACTAGTACTTGTCTTTAGAATCAATCTCTCACTCGATCTTAAATAAAAAGAGTTTCATTGAATGAGTTGCATGTTGTTGCATTCAAGTTGTCTGAAAACATACAGTATAACTAACGCAGCAAAAGCAAAGACACAGCAGTTCATCAGAAGAAAATCAAATCTGATGAAAAAGACAGATCAGTTGACTTGATTGTGTCACACGAACCTTGCTCTGATCATTTGCAAGAATGAAAGATATTATACTTATTGATCGATTGATCACGAACGATGATCTTCTATCATAACAGAAATCATACATATGAACTCAGTACATCGATCTTGAGCTGACTTGAGCTTAGAGAGCATCATACTCGTTGTCTATCAATCTGCTATTTAAAGACTTTGACAACGTCTTTGATGAAGTCTCATGCAAGTCGAATGTGAAGAACTCATTGAATAGAATGTTTGATTCAACTGAGAAAGAGTCTTCAAAGAGCACGTAGAATTTGCAAGATTTGATATCGCTATTGCAAAGCGAAGTCGATAGAGATTTGTAATCGCTGAATGTAATACGCTTTTGCTATATGAATCATCTCAGACGATGACAATGTTGAGAAAGTCGAGAGAATATAAAGATGTTCATGAATCTACGAATGAGAGTCTTGATCGTGTATTTCTGTTGTTTTCACTTCGAGTAGAACTGTCTGTTCATCTCGTTTATGAGTGTTCTGAGTCTGAGCTTCTTGATAAGAGCATTCTCGAAGTAGACGCGTCGTCTGAATTCTTGATTGATCTGTCAATTGTGCTGAATGACTCGTTGAAGATTCTGAATCATTTCGACGTGTCTTGACTGAGGCTGGTAGAAGTATGACTGGTAGAAGCAGTACTGAACTGAGTACTTTTGACTGATGCTTGAGAAATGATGACTGTGATAATCGTAGAAAATTGTGCTTCGAGATGCTGAACGTTGTTGTGACGACAGCATTGACAGAGACAGCACTGAGAAGATCGATACTGCGAAAGACAGCATCAGATAAGATGATACTGTTAAAGCTAGCACTGTGCAGACTAGTACTGTAAAAGACGATACTGTCAATTTTGATACTAATTCTGTCAACTGATAAAGATAATGCACTTGACTTGCTTCTAATTTTAGATTAGACAATGAATTCAAAATGAAGATGATGACTGAGATTGTTTCAGATTTTGAGTCTGAGAAACTTCACTATCTCACTTAAAGTCTACAAATAGTCGGCTAAGAATTTTCTAGATCACATCACGTAATATCTAACTCATTTTCGTAATAGTCAAGTGAACATTGACCTAGACTCGTCGCAAAGAGATGCTAGATCACGTGACATGAAAGTTCTTTGTCTCAGAGCAAAGAACTTTCTTAGTTCGATCACGTGATACAAGTTCTTTATCTATTGTACAGACGCAGAACTTCTTTGCTCATTAAGAAATGAAAGAAGTTCTTATGAGTGTCTCTGCTTTAATGTATCATACACTTTATGAGAATTCGAGAAAGTCGCTTTATTGTTAGTAGCTTGTGAAATTAGAAAGAGAAGAGCATATGAAATAAATGAACAGAAAGAGATCAATTGAATGATACAGCACGTCAAGACTTTTCTTCTTCTAATCATTTAGCTTTGCTCTCATTTCATCTTTTCATACAAACATTGCTTAGAGTCTTTTCAGAAACAGATCAACTGTATCACGTTTGAGTTCAAGATATCATTTCTTCGATCTCTGCAACGCATCGCAGACGAAGAACTCATCAATCAGCTCATTGACGCTAAATGATATATTACTTTCTCAAAGACTGATAATTTACTTTCATCAAGCTCACTTTCTGATGTTTCAAGAGCAAAGACAGACGTTCACAGTACGATCATTATACTTCGTATTCAAAATGTATCTTTCGTCAAGCTTTCTAGCACTTTCTGCGCTAGCAGAGAAGTGTCATCAATGATATTAAGATGATTCAAGACTGCTTTTAATACTGCAATACTCACTTTTCATCATGAATTCAACATACAGAGTATCTGTGCTCAAGCAGCTCTCTTCGCAGCTTACTTGCAATCACAGACTACGTGTTCAAACTCTATTCTTTGATGTCAATCATACACAAGCTCAAATCTGTCTAGAAACAGACTATACTTACGATCAAGTCTGCTATGCAATCACTCATCATCTTACATCTCAAAAACGCAAGACTAAGGAAAAAATATTACTCAATATTTCTCAAAAAAAAGGCTAATTCAATGAGTGACAGCTTCTCGAGAGAATCGCGAAACGTCATGATCTGAAATCTCTCAAATTCTTGATTTTGACTGTGATGAATATGTCATAAGATCTGCATTCAAAAAGAAAGAGTTTGAACAACACGTTGAACGAAAGAAGTGTTCTTTTACAGAAGCTGAACATCTTGAACGTCTTGCCTGAGCTATTGAACACTACGATTGATTGAATGAGCGATGAGATGAGATTCTTTGAAGTGATGAGACTTGAGCACTTCTATTATATGAGTTATGAAATTAGTATATAAGTATCTTTACATACAAATTTTGGTGCAAGAATATCTTTTTGCATTATGTCATTTCTTGAGTTACGTCATGACTTACGTTAAAGCTCATGATTTGTATACATAATATTAAGAGTTTTTGATAAAGCGACACTGCAAAACATCATTTCTGCATTTTGAAAGATACTTCTTGAATAGTACTTCGTAAAGTATGATGCATTCAGTGATCGCTTACGCTAATCAGATACTACGATATCTGAGATTTTAATTGTTAACGCATGTTAAAAACATCTCTACTAGCTTTTATCAAGTATATTCAAAATATCTGACCAATTTTCAGTCACATCAATTATCGATCTTCAAATTCAGCTTTATTCAGCTTTCTATTCAGCTTTCTATCTACTCATTTATTTATCTACATATCTATCTATCAATATGAAGCTTTCGAAATCTTCTACAGAGTCTTTTATGAAGCTCTTTACTACACTTACTAAACAGTTGAATTTACTTCGTGATTTACAACTTCAGATTCAAACACTAAGAAATATTGAATGAAAATACTTCAAAATAGCTGAACATCTGAAAATAATGATTCATCAAGTTCAATATGCCAGTACTCATTAATCTACTTTGCAGAAACATCAATGCGAACGTAAATCAACTATAAACGTTGAATCTCTACAAATTTTGATTGATTTTGTAGAAGTATTCTCGACTCGATGCACGTTTCAATCTCGTGCACATCTCACTTTACTACTTTCATCTTTCTTCAAAAATCAATTACAAATTCAATATGACTTCAATTGAGGCATCGCTTGCAGATCTAGCTTTGCAAGACTCATTTAACTACACTGCAACTGCAAAGAAATTCAATATCAATCGAAGCACGCTGTCACGACGACATAGGGACAAAACGGTCTTCGTGAAGAAAAGCAAGCAAACGACGTCAATTCTTTCAAATCAACAAGAAAAAGAGCTTATTCGCTATATCAACAAGCTTATCGAGCGTGATATATCTTCTTTCAATGTCATGATTCGCGTTTTTACGTATAATATATCTGGAAAACAGTCAGGCAAAAACTGATGTTATGAGTTCGTTCAACGTCATTCAGATATACTGCAGTCAAAGTTTCTACAAGACGCTGATCTAGAGCGAAAGAAAGTCGATAATGCATATCAATATCAGCTTTATTTTGACCTTGTAAATGTCTTCATTACGTTTAGTTTCATACTAATATAAGGGTAGATAAAGCAAAAAATCGAAGAATATGAGATTCTTTCTTCAAACATATACAATATGAACGAAAAGAACTTTCTACTTGAACTTCTTCAAAAGACTCGAAGAGTCTTTAGTTTAAAGCATCTTGACAGTGACAAATTGCTGAGTGCTGATCAAGATAACAATAGAGAATGAATTATCTTGATTGCAATCATTTGCATGAATATGACTCATATACTTTCTTCGATCATTTATCAGGCGATATCAGGCAATATTCAGAATAGCTGACTTACTGAATATAATCTCAAAGAGCAATTCTGCTTCTTTGCTTTCTTCGCTACTGACTGAACTAACGATGAATTGATCTACTCTTGACTCACTATCGTATTTGATCGAAATACGAGGTCAAAAGCCAGAAATTCACGCGA
>JAABUR0100000441.1_pt1 | contig 90959 bp, 80 predicted proteins | sample 5560091 | NCBI WGS metagenome assembly JAABUR01 (sample SAMN10711879, study PRJNA513375) | rock metagenome | isolation source: Antarctica rocks | place: Antarctica: Victoria Land, University Valley sud | reverse complement strand
TTCCGCCTCCGTCAGCGCCCGTACACCTTCCTGCTGCCGTGGTGCCATCGCCACCTCCCTCCCTGGCACCAGTCTCCCCTACCAGACCCTCATCAGCAACTATATGCTGCCTGACCCACTAGTGCGCGCCAGGCCGGGGCCAGCGATCGCTCGTAGCGGGCCTGCCAGGCGGGCGCGGGCGTGACCCCGAGCGTCGAGCGCAAGGCTGCTGCGGCGCCTGCCTGACGGAGCGCGGAAAGCGCCTGGTCTTGCGCGGCAGCGATCCCCGCCATCCCCATCAGACAGTGCGCGATCAGTAGGCGCACGCCCTGGTCACGGCACAGCGCCAGGCTCTCGGATAGCAATGCGGTGGCGCGCTCGAGTTCGCCCTGTGCACCGGCGAGGTGCCCCAGTTCGGCGAGCGCGCGGGCGACTGCCTCGTGGTCATCTACTTCGCGCGCCCGCGCGAGGCCCTCTGCGTAGAGTGCGGTCGCCGTCGCATCGTCCGCTTGCGCGAGGGTCACCTCGTCCAGGGCGAAGAGCGAGCGGGTGACTTGCTCGGTGGCCCCCACACGGCGCTGGATCGCCAGCCCTTCCTCGGCGAGGCTGCGGGCCGCCGCGTAGTCGCCCTGGATGACGGCGACCCGACTCAGGCTGCTGAGCGAGATCGAGAGCATCAGCGGGTCGCCCAGCGCGCGCCGCAAGCGCAGCCCCTCTTCATAACGGGCGTGCGCCGCCGGATAGTCACCCCGATCGCGCGCGATGTGCCCGAGGTGGGTCAGTGCCCCCGCAATGTACTCCTCATCCCCAAGGGCCGCCGCCTGCGCCGACACTGCGGTGAAGAACGCTTGCGCGGCGGGATAATCCCCCTGGTTATACGCCAGCCGGGCCGCGCCGAAGAGGGCTTCCATGCACACGCGCTGGTCGCCCGGTGGCCGGGCGGTGCCCCCAAGGGCCAGGAACGTTCCTAACCAGGCCCGGCCCTCGGTCTGATGACCACGCGCCGCCCAGAAGCGCCACAGCGCGCTCCCGAGCCGTAGTCCCGGCTCCGCCTGTGCATTCGCTGCCAGGTGGCGCAGCGCGGCCCGCAGGTTGTCGTGTTCCTGTGCCAGCCGGGCAAGCCACCGCGCTTCCATCGGTCCTGCCAACGCCGCCGCAGCGGCCTCGGCCAGTGCCAGATAGTGGATCGCGTGGCGCTCCTGGACCTGCCTGGCCTCCCCAGCGGCGACGAGCCGCGCGTGGGCATCCTGGCGCACCGTTTCCAGGAGGCGGTAGCGCGTCTCTGTGCCCTCGTCTTGGACCTCTACGAGCGATTTGTCTACCAGTGCGGCCAGGGTAAGCAGCGCCGCGACCGTGCTCGGCATGACCGCCTCGACCGCCGCCAGGTCGAAGCCTCCCGCAAAGACGGCCAGGTGGCGTAAGAGGTGTTGCTCGCCCGCTGGCAAGAGTGCGTAACTCCATTCCAGCGTCAGCTTGAGGGTCTGCTGGTGCGAGGGGCCGGTCCGATCGCCGCGCGCCAGCAGGCGGCTGGCATCATCGAGTACGCGCCGCGATCTGCGCGACGGTCAGGCTCGGTAGCTGCGCCGCCGCCAGTTCGAGTGGCAGTGGCAGTCCATCGAGCCGCCGGCAAATCGCGATCACCGCCCCGGCATTCGCGGGGGTCAGGGCGAAGGTCGGCTGCCGCCAGCAGGCACGTTCCACGAAGAGGGCCACGGCCTCGCACCTCGCCAGCTCGGCAACCGCGCGTGTGGTGTGCAGGCCGGACAGTGTGCCGGTGGTACGCTCCGGGACGCGCAGGGCGGGCACACGCCAGGTCAGTTCGCCGGGGGTGCGTAACGTCTCTCGGCTCGTCGCCAGGATACGCAAGTGCGGGCAGGCCGCAAGCAGCGGTGCCACCAACGCGGCGCAGGCGTCGGTCAGGTGCTCGCAGTTGTCCAAGATCAAGAAGAGCGTTCTCGTTCGCAGCGCGGCAACGAGGGTCGTGGTGAGCGGATGCCCCGGCTCCTCGCGTACCCCCAGCGCCGCTGCGACTGTAGCGGGCAGCAGCGCCGGATCGGCCAGCGCGGCCAGCGCGACCAACCAGACGCCGTCGGCGTAGGCGGGGACGAGCGTGGTGGCGAGGGCCAACGCCAGCCGCGTTTTGCCGCACCCTCCGGCACCGGTCAGGGTCAATAGGCGGGTGGTGTTCAGCAGGCGGTTGGCGGTGGCAAGGTCGTTCGTCCGCCCGACGAAGCTCGTGAGCGGCAAGGGCAGATTGTGCCGATCAGGGGCGAGCACCAGCGTCGGGGCGGGGGGCAGTGTGGCCCGGGGGAACTGCCGCGTCAGTATCTGCCGATGGAGTTGCTGGGTGAGCGGGTCTGGATCGGCGTCGAGCAGGTGCCGCAGTGCTGCCCGCAACCGGGCGTACTGTTGGAGCGCCTGCTGGCGCTGTCCACCGCGCGCGAATAGCCGCATGAGGCCCGCGTGCGCCGCCTCATGCGCCGGATCCTCGGCCACCACGCGCGCGAGTGTCGCGCTGGCCTTGGCGGATGCCCCGCACTCCTCGTAGCGCGCCGCCATTTCAATGAGCAGCGCAATGAAGGACTCCCGCAAAGCCTCGCGGCGACTGGTCGCCCAGTCCTCATAGCGATCCTCGGGCAGCAGTTCGCCGCCGTAGCGTTCGAGCGCGGCCTCATAGTCCGCAAGATCGCGCGTCCGATGGGCCAGCGTTGCCCCCGCCTCGAATCCCGCGACATCGACCTCGAGCGCGCCATCGGCGTGCAGCCAGAGCATTTGTCGCTGGAGACGCAACAGCGGTGCGGTGCGGCTGGGTGGAGCACCGCCCGCCGCGAGGGCCTGTCTGGCGGCGTGGAGTGCCTGGTAGAAATTGTTCGCCGCCGCCGCTGGCCCGAGGGTCGGCCAGAGGATGTCCATAATCTGGTCACGGCTGAGGTGCTGCCCTGGCGCGAGCGCCAGCAGCTTGACAAGGCTACGCGCCTTGTCAAGGCGCCACACCCCCGGCGCAATCGCGCGCCCGGCGACGACGACGCGGAAGCCGCCGAGCAACGCGATCTGGAGCGCCGGAGGGGTCGTGGATGCCCCAGCCACGTGGCCCGCGATGACCATAGTACCGCCAGGTGTCGCGGTCGGTGGTGTCTTGGCCATGCAATCCTGCCTGGCACTCGCGTGAACCACGCTGCATGAGGTATACCGAACGTGAGGATGCCAATGATAGCACAGCGCACCGGGATACCGGGACGGTATGGTCGGGCGGAGGTCGATGCCCCGAGAGGCGCCACTGTTTGCCCGCATGTGTAGACGACGCGACCGCGCTATCCGCGTCGACGATTCTCACCCGCGATCGGCGCGTCCCTTTGTTACACTATAGTGTACGAGCGGGCGGTGTGGCGAGTGGCGCTAGGACGGGCGGGCACGGATGAAACTCCTCCATTTCGCGGACCTCCACCTCGGCGTGGAGAATTACGGGCGACCCGATCCGGCGACCGGCCTGTCGAGCCGTCTGGGCGATTTCCTCAAACGCCTCGATGAGGTGGTGGACGCGGCGCTCGCCGAGCGGGTGGACGCGGTCCTCTTCGCGGGGGACGCCTTCAAGACGCGCGACCCGAACCCGACCGTGCAACGCGCCTTCGCCGAGCGGATCCGCCGCCTCTCGCGCGCCGCCATCCCGACGACCCTGCTGATCGGCAATCACGACCTCCCCGGCGTGGTCAGCCGGGCGACGAGCGTGGATATCTACGACGCGCTCGGTGTGGACTACGTCCATGTCTGCCGCCGCATCGAGACGCTGACGCTGGACACCGCCTCCGGCCCGCTCCAGGTCGTCGCCCTCCCCTGGCTGACACGGAGCGCGATGCTGACGCGCGAGGAGTATCGCGCCGACAGCGTGGAGGCGTTGGAGGCGCGGCTGCGCGAGCGGATCGTCGCCGCGCTGGAGGGGGAGGCCGCCGGGCTCGATCCCGACCTCCCGGCGGTGCTGCTGGGTCATCTCAGCCTCGGTGGCGCGACGACCGGCTCCGAGCACTCGATCATGCTCGGCCAGGATCTGATCCTCAATCGCGGCGATTTGCAGCCCGCCGCCTTCGACTACATCGCCCTCGGCCACATCCACAAGCACCAGCAGGTCGGGCCGGGGACGCCGCCGGTCGTCTACAGCGGCAGCCTGGAGCGGGTCGATTTCGGCGAGGAGCGCGAGGACAAGGGCTTCGTGATCGTCGAGATCGCGCCCGGCCCGCGCGGGGCGCGCCGCACGACCTGGGCCTTCCGCCCCGTCGCCGCGCGCCCCTTCATCACCGTGCGCCTCACGCCGGGCGGCGCGGACCCGCTCGCCGACATCCGCGCCGCGCTCGCGCACCGGACCGATCTGGCCGGGGCGGTGGTGCGCGCGAAGCTGGCGCTGGCCCCGGAGGTGGCGGGGCAGGTCCGCCTCGGCGAGGTGCGCCGCCTGCTCGGCGAACTGGGCGCGGCGTTCGTCGGGCAGATCGAGGTGGAGACCGAGCGACAGGCCCGCGTGCGGCTGACGCTGCGCGACGATGAGGCGCTCGATCCGGCCCGGATGCTCGACCGCTGGCTCGAATTACAGGAGTTGTCCGCCGCGCGCCGGGCGACCCTGCTGCGCTACGCCACGGAGCTGCTGCGCGCGGACGAGGCCGCCACCACCGCGCGGGCGGACGCCTGATCCCGCGTGTTCTCTCGCCAAAACGCGCATTTCGTCTCACCAATGGCCGGTACGATTCAGGACCGTTGGGCTACCGGCGATACTTGTTCACCCCCAGAGCCGCCGATATACTGAGTGCGTGCCTTCTGAGCGATGCGTCATGCCTCGCTATGGACGTATGTAACACGAACAGCCCGCGCGCGGTACAGCGGTACAACGGTTGCGCGCCCAGCTCGCCCCAACATTGACCAGAACCGGAGGGATCGCATGGCCGACGAGCGACAGCCTGGTTTGCGCGAATTACTCGAGATCGCGCAGACCGCGCTGGAGGCAGGCCGACATCAGGAGGCCACGGTCGCCTGCCGTCATGTCCTGCGCGATTATCCCGACGCGATCACGGCGATGCGCCTCCTCGGCGAATCGTACCTCGAAGCCGGGCGCCCGGACGAGGCGACCCGCGCCTTCGAGCGCGTCCTCGCCAGCGACCCGTTCAATGTGCTGGCGCGGGTGGGTCTCGGCGTATTGGCCGAGGATCGCGGCGATGACGAGCGCGCGATCGCGCAGTTCCGCCTCGCCTGGGAGGCCGGCCCGGCGCTCCCGCAACTCCGCAGCGAACTGGTCCGCCTCTACCGCAAGCGCTACGGCGTGGGCGGGCGGCTGCGGATGACGCGCGTGTCGCTGGCGAACCTGCACGCGCGCAACGAGGATCTGCCGCGCGCGATCCGGCAATTCCAGATCCTGCATCGCGAGGAACCGGCGCGGCTCGATATCGCGATCGGGCTGGCGGAAGTGCTCTGGCGGCATGGCGACGACGCCGAGGCGCAGGCGCTCTGCCGCACGCTGCTGGCGACACGCCCGCTGCTGGCACGCCCGCTGCTGATCCTGGCCGCGAGCCTGGGCGATCAGCCGCAATCCGGCGATGCCACCGCCGAGGCCGACGCGTTCCTGCCGCGCGCCCGTGCGCTCGACCCCGACGCCACCCTCGCCGCCGAACTGGCCGCGCTGCGGCGCTCCCACACGCTGCAACGCTTCGTGGACGCGCCGGTGGCGATGACCCCCTTCGATCCGGCCACGCTGACCGTGGCGGGCACCGACGAACTCCTGGGGGAGCGGACGAGCACCCTCGGGACCGATTCGTTCCGCTGGGAAGACGTGGCCGGGGGGCTGGCCGGGGAAGGAATCCTCAGCAAGAACGCGGCGAAGCCCGGCGCCGGCGGCCTCCAGGCCGACGACGAGGTGGACGCCCTCTTCGCCGCCATCGATCGGCAACTCGCCACGGGCGGCACCCCCGACGCGCTCGACCCGGCGGTTGTCGCCGACCTCGATCACTCGCCCGCGCTGACCGCGCCGCTCGTCGCCTGGGACGACGCCCCGGAAGACGGGATGGAACCGACGCCGGACGAGCCGACGGCGGTGGAGCGGCTGACGGCGAATTGGGACAATATCGACAACGAATTGGCGGCGGCACGCCCCAGCGACGATCTCCCCACCGGGATGACGGGGATGCTCGGCGCGCTGGAGGAGGAGTTCACGCCATTCGATGTGGACAATGACACCGAGCCCGATGACGAGCAGGTCATCTCCTTCGATCCGAGTAAGTTCTCCCTGCCCCCGCTCGATGGCGAGGACGAGGAGGAGATCGACCCGGCCTTCAACACCGGGGCGCTCGGGCTGGAGATCGCGCCGTTCGATCTGGACGCGGCCAGCCCGCGCATCAAGACCGGCGGCCTGACCTTCGCCGAACTCGTCCGGCAAGGGCGGCAGGCCCCCGCCGCCCCCGATGCCGCCGACGACCCGGAGTCCGCCCACGCCGATATCACCTCGATCTTCGCCACGCGCGATCTCTCCAGTGTCTCGAACGAGGATTGGCTGATCGATATGCAAGCGGCGGTCGAAGGGGCGACCGCCGCGCCAGCGGAAGCGGAGCCCCTGACGGCGGAGCCGGGAGAGTCGGCGGACGACGCCCTCGGTGGCGCGTTCATGCCCCCCGCCGAGACGACCGAGGCGACCGCGCGTACCTTCGAAACCCTCTTCGGGCGCGAGCGACCGCAGGCGGAACTGCCCGCAGCCTCCTTCGATCCGGGGATGACACGACCGCTCCTCAACGAAGGGCTACCCTACGCACCGGGGATGCCCCTGGCGCAGCAGCAGTCCAACGCGGGCGATGCGGGCGGCGGTAGCAGCGACCTCTTCACGCGGTTGCGGCAGCGCGATCAGGGTCCGCTGACGACCGAGCAGCTGGCGCGGCAGGGGGCGCAGGCGTTCGAGTCGGTCGGGGAGCCGCTGGCCGCCACGTCCGCCGATGAGGCGCTCGGCGACACCGCCGCCGATGGCGCGATGCTCGATGCCTGGGTGCGCGGCGATACCACGTCGCTCGACCCGGCGAGCGGTTCGATATCCGACGATCTCAGCCCGCTCGCGACCGATGCGGCGAATCTGGACGATTGGCTGATGTCCTTCTCGGACGACGATCTGGGCGGACAGGTGCCGCCACCCGTGGATGATGAGGACGACACGCTGCTCGGCGGCGACTGGCTCTCCGGCATCGCGGAGTCGCCCGGCCCGCCGGTGGAGCCGCCCGCAGCGGCGCGCGGCGAGTCGTTCGCCACCCTGCTCGATGCACCGCCGCCCGCCCACGCCAGCCCGCCGACCGGTGCGCCGCCGGTATGGGCGGGACCTGTGCCGCAGTGGTCGACCTCGCAGCCAACACCGCTCCCGCGCCGCGAGCAGCCGACGGAACCGGCGTCCGCCCCGTGGAACGACGAACTCCCGCTGGTGGCGAGCGCCAATGGCCTCCAGGGCGCGCGCGGTGGGACACAGACCTACACGAACGGGCACAGCCCGAGCGCGCCGCCGCCCGTGTCTCCCCCCGCGCCCGCACCCGTCCCCATCCCCGCGCGGCGCGAGGAAGTGGTCCTGGCGCGCGTCGCGGCGCAGGACCGCAGCGACCAGGTCGCGATTCTGGAGTCGCTGGTCGCCGCCGAACCGGGTAATCACTTCGCCCGCCTGACGCTGGCCGTGGCCTATGGCGATGGGCAGCCGGAGCGGGCGCTGAATGAGTATCGTCGCCTGATTAAGGACTCGGAAGAGGTGCTGCCGGAGGTGATCGAGCGCCTAAAGGAGATGATCGCCGATGGCGGTGCCCCGCCGCGCACACACCGCGTCCTCGGCGACGCCTACATGAAGCAGGGGCAGTTCGACCTGGCGATGGCCGAGTTCCAGCGTGCGCTCACCAACCGCCTGCGCTGATCGCGCCGCAGCCACAGCCCGGATCCCGCCCGGAGCGCCCCGGGACACTGTCCCGGGGCGCTCCCGCCGTGCGGCGGCCGGTGCTGGGCGGTAGCGGTCCGCTCAGCGCAGCGGGAAGGCGATGTCGCAGACCTCGTCGGTCGGCGTGGCCGCGCTGGAGTCGGTGAAGTAGACCTCGCGCGGGGAGCCGTCGCATGTTCGGCCCTGCGCCGCGACCCACGCGGAGACTGCGTCGTAGGCGGCGAGGATCTGCGGATAGACGACCTGTGCCTTCGTGATCCGGGTGTATGCCTCGCGGTGGGCTGGCTCGCGCCGGGTCGGCAGGTCCGCCGCCACCCCTTCCTGTCCGACAGGGACGCAGACCTCCACCGGACCGTCGCTGTCCTCGTTGACCTCCCCGTGGTAGATGACAAAGGGCGGCGCGGCTACCCCGCCGTGGGCGGCGGCGACGCGCTCCAGGCGGTTCATCGCCATCTCGATCCACTCCGGCAGTTCCTCCACCGCGACATGCCGCTGCTCGGTGAGGACGAACTGCTCGGGCATCGCGCGCTCCTGTACATCGAACATCGCAGCGTTCCTTTCTTGACCGGACAGTTTGGCGTGGAGGTAGCGCGCCAGGGTGCGTTGCGCGGCGATGCGCTCCTCCCGCGCCGCCCAGTGGGCGGCGACGAGTTCCGCGCCGCGCGGCCCCGGCGCGGTGATGGTCGCGCTTATCTGCGCCAGCGGCATATCGAGCCGTCGCAACAGCGCCACCAGCCTGGCTGCGGCCAGTTGGTCCGTGCGATACCAGCGATAGCCGCTGTCGGGCGCGACGTAGGCGGGCGGCAGCAACCCCAACCGCTCGTACAGCCGCAGCGCCTTCGGCGACAGTCGCGAACGCCGCGCGAAGACGCCGATACTCAGCAGTGCCTCGGTCGCTACGTGGCCCGCGTTCGGATTGTCCGCCCCTACCATGCCCGCGTTCCCTCCCCGCCACATCGGGCGACCACCGCCCGACTACCGGCAGGATACGGCTTGCCCTTGGGTCAGAGTCAAGCCCGCGCACCCGCGCGCCGAGCAACCCCCGTACGGCGTACCGTACCATGCCGGGCGGGGTCTGCGGTTGGGGACGGCGAGGAGCCTGAGCGTGAGCAGCGTCGCAGGCGAGCACCACGGCGATGCTCGTCCGCGTCATACCGGCGATGAGCATGGCGTCGCCTCGCTTACAGGCGGAACGCCACCGGCAGCGCCGTGCGCCCCCACTCGCCGAGCGGCTGGCCCGCGTGCCACCCCTGATATTTGGCGCAGAGGAGTTCGCGCGCCAGGGTGTCCTCCGCCGCGTCGGGGGCGACGGTGCGCGCGGTGGCGGGCCAACCCCGCCCGGCGATGCGGATCGTGGCGGTGGGATCGTGTAGGAGATTGCGGACCCAGTCCGCGCGCTCGCGGCCACCGGCCATCATGTAGAGAACCCCGCCGTCGCCGGTGGGCGGGAAGGCGAACCAAATCTCGATCTCGTGCGCGCGCCCGCTGCGCCGCCCGCTTGTCGTCAGATAGCAGAACTCCTCGTCGCGGTATGCCGCTGCGCTGTCGCTCATTGTCTCTCCCGACTATTCCCGCACACGATCGGCTGTGCCGTGCCGCTATTGCAGAGTGCAAAGTCGCGTCGGCGCGGCACCGTCCCAGGAAGGCCGCTCAGCCTCAGGATGCCGGGGGGTATCCTGGGCGAGAACGATCGTATTTCCCGCCGGATCGGTCAGGTTGGTGAAGCGCGACTTGACGCCAGTATTGATCTCACCGTCCTGGATGCCGCGCGCCGCGAGCGCTGCGACGGCTTGGTCGATGTCCGCCACGCTGAGGGTCAGCGTCGCCGCGCCCGCATGGTCGGTGTCGGCGAAGACCTGCACGCCACCCGCGTTGGGGAAGAACCACTCGGCAAGTCCTGCCATCGGCGTATCGTCGGCGGGCCGATCGAAGAAGCGCCGATACCATGTCACCGCCGCGCCGTGATCGGCTACCGGCATCTCCGCCAGCACATTGACGATCTGCATAGTCGTTGCCCCTTTCTGCTCACTATCTGCGTCACCATAGCACCCCTGTTGCACGATGAATGCCAGTATTGGTACAGCGCGGTATCGATCGGGGCGGCGCTGGGGGTCCAGGGCGTCCGATCCTGCTGCCTGGGTATTCGTCACAGTCCTGGCCCGAATGCTCTCGCCATGCGGGCGTTCCGGGTGATGCTGGACTCGCATGATCGGTGCGTACACTGGTAGTTCAGTGTCGGTTGAGGTGAGGTCGGTGACCGTAGGCGCGAATGAGGGGTATCATGGGCTGGTGGGGCGATTTCCTGGCACGGCTATTCGGGGCTGGCCCGAGCCGGAGTCGACAGCGCTCGTCGGATGCGTCACGCCATAGTTCGCTCGCGCCGTGTCTGGTGCCGCCACGCGCGCCCGAATATCCTCAGCACCCGCAGGCTCCGACGCATGTATCGCCGCAGTACTCGGCTCTGCCTCCCGCCGTCGGCGGGGCGAGTGTCCTACCTCCGCCGTTGGCGATACCTCTCGCGCCGGTCGCGCCGCCCGCGCCGTTGGCACAGCCCCCCGCCGCGCCCGCCGAGTACACCTACGCCCTGCGCGATGATTTCCTCTCACGCGCGGAGGCGAGCTTCTTCCATGTGTTGCGTGCGGCGGTTGCGGCGGACTCCCTGATCTTCCCGAAGGTGCGGCTGGCCGATCTCGTCTTCCCGCCGCGCCAGGAGGGGCAGTTCGGCGCGTGGCAGCGGATCAACCGCAAGCACATCGATTTGTCCTCTGCGAGCCGCGCACCCTGCGCCCGCTCGTCGCGCTCGAACTCGACGATCGCGCGCATCGCCGCCCCGACCGCCTCGAACACGATGCTTTCGTGGACCGCGTCTTCGCCGATGCGGGGTTGCCGCTCGTCCATGTCCCCGCGCGCCGCAGCTACGATACGCGGACGGTCGCCGCACTGATCGACGCGGCGCTGGCGGGGAGCGCGAATCCCGCGCCGCCGCCCGCCGCCGAGGCCGAGATCGCCGCCCCGCGTTGCGCGCGCTGTGGCGGCGAGATGCGCCTGCGGACGGCGGCGCGAGGACCACAGACGGGCGAGCAGTTCTGGGGCTGTGTCAACTATCCGCGCTGTCGGCAGACGGTGGCGGTGGATACGGGAGTGCAACACGCCGGGCGTGTCTGAGCGCTATACTGACTCGATAGATGACTGATCCTGTAAGGTAGTAAGTATGCTTGGGCTGGTTATCCTCGGCGCCTATGCGGTGATCGGAGGGATACTTTGCTGCGTTGCTGCCCAGTTCCCGAACGCCCGCGCCATACGTTCCCTTGATAAGCTCGCCGCGATGCTTACCGGCCAGCGTCCGCCAGATACACTCGCCTTCCTGCGCTATCGCCAACGCATGAATCGCGCTGTCGGGATCAGCTTTATGTTAATGGGCGTGTGGATACTCGCCTATGCGGCTCGTTGTGCAGCGCTCGGCGGTGCTGTTCTGGGGTCTCACGATCGGCGTGCCCCTACTCTCGGCGTTTCCGCCCTGGATGGTCAGATTGACGCGCCCTCGCCCTTGATCCTGTGATGTTGTTTTCCCCATCCATCTATCTATCCGCCACACTGCCCCCGGCCCGCCCTGCTATACTCTCGCCGACCGTGTCGTGCGGTTTTGCGCGCCCACTGGTCCGATTCGCGTGGGTCGATCTGGCCTGAACGACCGGTGCTACCCGAGAATAGGCATGTCTGTGCGGGCAGCGGCGGTGTCGCTGCCCCGCTCATTTCGCGGCGAGCGAGGGGGAGAGATGGCGACCGAGGCCCAGTTGCGGGATGTGGCGCTGACGCGCGTGGAGTACGACCAGATCGTCGAATTGCTGGGGCGCGAGCCGAGCGCGGTCGAGCTAGGGATGTTCGGCTCGATGTGGAGCGAGCACTGCGGGTATAAGAACTCGCGCCCGGTCCTCAAACGCTTCCCCACCAGCGGATCGCGCGTCCTCCAGGGGCCGGGCGAGAATGCCGGGGCGGTGGACATCGGCGACGGGCAGGCGGTCGTCTTCAAGATCGAGTCGCACAACCACCCGAGCGCGGTGGAGCCCTATCAGGGCGCGGCGACCGGTGTCGGCGGTATCGTGCGCGACATCTTCACGATGGGCGCGCGCCCGATCGCGATCCTCGATTCCCTGCGCTTCGGGCCGCTCTCCGAGCCGCGCGCGCGCTACCTCTTCGGCAACGTCGTCGGCGGCATCGCGGGCTACGGCAACAGCCTCGGCATCCCCACGGTCGGCGGCGACCTCTTCTTCGACCCCGGCTACGCCGGGAACCCGCTCGTCAACGCGATGTGCGTCGGCACGATCGAGGCGTCGAAGCTGATGCGCGCCAAGGCGTCCGGCGTCGGCAACGCGATCGTCCTCGTCGGCGCGGCGACCGGGCGCGACGGCATCCACGGCGCGTCGGGGCTCGCCTCGCTGGCCGACCCGACCGCGCGCTTCGCGGAGCTGCGCCCGGCGGTGCAGGTCGGCAACCCCTTCCTGGAGAAGCTGCTGCTCGAAGCCTGTCTCGAAGTGCTGGAGACCGGCGCGGTCATCGGGATGCAGGATCTCGGCGCGGCGGGGCTGACCAGCTCCACGGTGGAGGTCGCGGACCGGGGCGGTGTGGGCGTGGCGATCGACGTGGCGAAGGTCACGCGCCGCGAGACGGGCATGAGCGCCTACGAGATCATGCTCTCCGAGAGCCAGGAACGGATGCTGGTCGTGGTGGAGGCCGGACGCGAGGAAGAGGTCCGCGCCGTCTTCGACCATTGGGAGTTGCACACCGACATCATCGGGCGCGTCACCGATGATGGCATCGTGCGGATCACCGATGGTGATGAGGTCGTCTGCGAGGTGCCCGCGCGCCTCTTCACCGACGAATGTCCCACCTATTACCGCGTGGGGGTCGAGTCGGCGGCGATCGCGGCGCTGCGCGACTACGATCTCGCCGCTCTCCCCGATCTGCCGAGGGCCGAGGCGGGCGACGCGCTGCTGGATCTGCTGGCCGCGCCGAACATCGCCAGCCGTCGCCCGGTCTTCCGGCGCTACGACTCCACGATCCTCACCAACACCGTCGTGCCGCCCGGCGTGGCCGACGCGGCGGTGGTGCGCGTGAAGGGGACGCGGAAGGGGCTGGCCTTCAAGACCGACTGCAACCCGCGCTACTGCTACCTCGATCCCGAGCTTGGCGGGCGGCATGCGGTGGCCGAAGCGACGCGCAACGTTGTCTGCACCGGGGCGCTGCCCCTGGCGATCACCGACTGCCTCAACTTCGGCTCGCCGGAGAAGCCGGAGAACTTCTACCAGCTCGACCGGGCGGTGCGCGGGATGGCCGACGCCTGCCGCGCGCTCGACACGCCGGTCGTCAGCGGCAACGTCAGCCTCTACAACGAGAGCAACGGCGTGGCGATCCCCCCGACCCCGACGGTCGGCGCGGTGGGGCTGATGGCCGACGCCAGCCGCGCGCTGACGATGGCCTGGAGTGAGGCGAGCCTGATCTATCTCCTCGGTCCGCTCGAAGCGACCCTGGGCGGCAGTGAATACCTGGCGACGCGGCATGGCACTGTCGCGGGGGCACCCCCGGCACTTGACCTTGATCTGGAAGCGCGCGTGCAGAAGTGTGTCCTGGCGCTGCACGATCAGGGGGCGTTCCTCTACTCCGCGCACGACACCAGCGAAGGTGGGCTGGCCGTAGCGCTGGCCGAGTGCGCGATCGCCGCCGACCTCGGCGCGACGATCGATCAGGAGGCGCTCGACGCCCTGCGCGCCGCCAACGACGGTCGCCTCGACCGCGCGCTCTTCGGCGAGGCGGGCTCGCGCGTCATCGTGACGATCGATGATGGCGACTCCCTGCCCAATGCCGGGCTGAAGGCGGCGGAGTACGGCATGACCCTCTTCCCGCTCGGGCGCACCGGCGGCGACACGTTGCAGATCGGCGATCTCGCGGCGACCCCGGTCGCGGCGTTGCGCGCGGCGTGGGAGGGGGGTCTGGAGCGGGCGCGGGGGTGAGGGGAAGCCCTCACCCCGGCGCGCATTCGCGCGCCACCCACCGCCCGGAGGATACCCGCCAATCTGGGAGAGGGGATTGTTGGGTGGTGTGGGCGGGTGCCGCGACTACCCTCACCCCCGCCGCCTGCGGGCGGCACCCCTCTCCCCATCCGAGGAGAGGGGGAGGTGCTTGCAAGGGGTGTGGTGGTCTAGCTGATGTTGGGATGTGCGATGCAGCGCAAGGCGAGGCGACTGACGGACTCGGCGCGGGATTTGCGGCGGCGAGAGACGGAAGCCGAGGCGATCTTGTGGGCGGCACTGCGTGGGCGGCAGGTGGCGGGGTTGAAGTTTCGGCGACAGCGCCCGGCGGGACCGTTCGTGCTCGACTTCTACTGTGCTGATTATCGTCTGGTGGTCGAGGTGGATGGCGGGATACACGACCAGCAACTTGAGCAGGATGCGGCGCGCACCGCGATTCTGGAAGGATACGGCTATCATCTAATCCGCTTCCGAAATGAGCAGATACTCACCAATCTGCCTGCTGTGCTAGCGCGTATCGCCAAAGCGGTAGAAGATTACTGAACTACAACGAACTGCGCCCTGTGTATACACTGGGTGCATCTGCCGGTCGATGCAACGACGTAATAAGGATAGTAGAAGGTCACTGCGTCCCAACGAGTCACCCCCGCTCCTCGGATGGGGAGAGGGGGCCGGGGGGTGAGGGTGCTCGCGGGAAAGGAACAACCATGCCAAAGCGACCCTACGTGCGGAAACCCAAGTTACCGAAGCCGGTCGATCCGACGGCGAAGGCGCTGCCGCAGCGCCTTCGCGTGCTGGTCATCGGGGGCGGGGCGCGGGAGCATACGCTGTGCTGGTCGCTGACGCGGAGCCCACGGTGCGCGGGGCTCTGGTGCGCGCCCGGTAATTGGGGGACGGGGCAGCTCGCGAAGAATCTGCCGATCCCGGTCAACGATCTCGAAGGGTTGCTCGACGCGGCGCGGCGGCAGCGGATCGACCTGACGATCGTCGGGCCGGAGGAGCCGCTGTCGCTCGGGATCGTCGATCGCTTCCGCGCGGCGGGGCTGGCGATCATCGGGCCGACGCAGGCGGCGGCGAAGATCGAGAGCAGCAAGTGGTGGGCGAAGGAGATCATGCGCGAGACGGGCGTCCCGACCGGGCGCGCGGCCCGTTTCATGGACCCCGATGCGGCGATGGAATACCTGGCGCAGATCGGCTATCCGACCGTGATCAAGGCCGATGGGCTGGCGGCGGGCAAGGGGGTGACCATCGCGCAGACGCCCGATGAGGCGATGGACACCATCGAGGACTTCATGGAGCGGGATACGCTCGGTGCGCGGGTCGAGCGGGTGCTGGTGGAGGAGTTTTTGTCCGGGCGCGAGGTGTCGCTGCTGGCGCTGGTGGACGGCGAGACGGTGCTGCCGTTGCTCCCCGCGTGCGACCACAAGCGCGTCGGCGACGACGACACCGGGCCGAATACGGGCGGGATGGGCGCGTATGCGCCGACCAATCTGCTCGACGCCGCCGCGATCCGTGACCTCACGAAGCGGATCCTGGTGCCGGTGATGCACCGGATGGCGAAGAAGGAGGCGGCGTTCAGCGGCATCCTCTACGCCGGGCTGATCCTGACCGAGCATGGCCCGAAGGTGATCGAGTTCAACGCGCGCTTCGGCGACCCGGAGACGCAGGTGATCCTGCCGCTCCTCCGCACCGATCTCCTCGAACTCTTCGTCGCGCTGCACGAGCGGCGGCTGCGCGAACAGACCCTCGAATGGGAGGATGGCGCGGCGGTCGGGGTGGTGCTGGCGTCGGGCGGCTATCCAGGTCGCTACGAGACGGGGCTGCCGATCGGCGGCCTCGACGCGGTCGGCGACGACGCGCTGGTCTTCCATGCGGGGACCAAGGCCGGGCCGAACGGCGGCGCGGTGACGGCGGGCGGGCGGGTGCTGACGGTCGTCGGGCGCGGCCCCAACCTCGCCGCCGCGCGCGATGCTGCCTACGCCGCCGCCGACAAGATCGCATTCACCGGGTCGCACATGCGGCGGGACATTGCGGCGCGGGAGGTATCTTCTTAGCGCGGAGAGTTCCGGGACTGAAGTCCCGGCTAGGGGCGGCTCACGCCGCCACGAAGTACCCATGAAGGGCATACTATCCCCTCCGGGGACTGGAATGTGCCCACCTCTACCATAACCAGGAGCGTCAGTGATGGCGATGGCCCCCGCTCCTCGGATGGGGAGAGGGGGTGGCGAGCGCAGCGAGCCGGGGGTGAGGGTCCCCCGGAGGCATTGCGCCCTTCATGGGTGGGAGCTACTGCCCGCCATGCCCCGCCCATCCCACAACGAAGCCCCTCTCCCGGATCGGGAGCGGGGTGGCGAGCCGGGTGCCCTCTGGGCGCACGAGCCGGGGTGAGGGCCGTCCCCAGGCGTGGGTGATGCCGTTGGATTGAAATCCCCGGCTGAAGGCGGCTCACGCCGCCACGAAGTCCGCCTGCGCGGACTGGAACGATGAAAACCCTTCCGTCACATAGCAACGTTTGTAGCTTCCCTCCCCCTCTCCTCGGATGGGGAGAGGGGGCGGCGCGTGAGCGCCGGGGGTGAGGGTCGTATCAACGCCCCCGCACTCGGCAATACCAATCGTCGCCCCTGCCCCTACCCCTACCCCTCCTGCGGGAATGGGTTGTCCGGGGAGGGGGAAACGGTCGCCGCCCGCTCGACATTCCCGATCGGTGCGGGCGGCGTGGCGACCCGGGCGAACTGCCGGGCGTGGCGTCAGATGACGTCGCGCTGGCGGGTGACGAGGGCGCTGATCGCGACGAACGCGACCACGTAGGCGACGAGGATCGCGACCGCCCGCCCGGCGCTGCCGGTGTCGCCGGTGGCGGCGGCATTGCCGCTGAGCGCGTCGGTGATGAACCCGGCGTTGGCACCGGGGAGGGCACGTTCCAGCGCCGAGAATTGGGTCAGGAAGGCCGCAACGCCGCTGACCGCCGTCTCGATCACCAGCGTGTAGACCAGGCCGATGCCGATCGCCAGCGCGGAGCTGCGGAAGAGGGTGGCGAGGACCGCGCCGAAGGTGGCCCACACCGCGATGATCAGCCACGCGGCCCCGAGCCCTTTCAGGAGTTCGAGCGCGCTCGGCGGTGCGCCGGACGCCCCGATGATGAGCGCGGTGATCAGGCTGACGATGTAGGAGAGGAGGAGCGCGCCGACGCTGAGGATCAGCACGAATACGGCCAGCCCCAAAAACTTCCCGCCGAGCAGCGCTAGCCGACCGGGACGCTGGGTCAGGATCGTCTTCAACGTCCCCCAGCTGTATTCGCCGCCGACGAGCAGGGTGCCAAGGATGATCCCGATCGGCGCGCCGAAGGTGCGGATGTTGGGGATCACGTTGCTCAGCAGCGCGCTCGGCACGAGGAAGCTGTTCCCCAGGTCGGGTGGCGGGGTGCCGGGATTGGACCGCTGGATCAGCTGGATGTAGAGGAACCAAAAGAAGTACCCGGCGATCAGCACGCCGAGCCAGAAGATCGCCACCAGGATCCAGATCGCGGGGCGGCGACTCAGTTTCAACCACTCGGCGCGGTAGCTGCCGAGGACGAGGGGAAGCGGATTCATGCTAACTCCTTGGCCCTGGCGGTGCGGTGACCGGCTCCGGGGTGATCGATTCGTCGGTCAGGTTCAGGAAGACCGCCTCCAGCGATTCCTGCACCGGGCGTAATTCGCTGACGGCGATGCCGCCGCCGACGAGCGCGGCGTTGATCGCGGCGGCGCTCTCGGGCGGGACGGACACGCGCAGCGCCCCGTCCTCCTCGCGCACGTCGGTGACGCCGGGAAGTCCCCCGATCAGGCGCAGGGCGTCCGCCAGCGGGGTCGCGCGCACCAGCAAGGAGCCGGGTCCGCGCAGCGCCGCGACGCTGTTCTCCGCGATCAGCCGCCCATCCTGGATAACGCCGACCCGGTCGCAGATCTGCTCCACCTCGCCGAGGAGGTGGCTGGAGATGACGATCGCGCGCTTCTCCTTGCCGAGGCGGCGGACGAGTTCGCGCATGTCGGACATGCCGCGCGGGTCGAGGCCGTTCGTCGGCTCATCGAGGATCAGCAGCTCCGGGTCGTTGAGGAGCGCGCCGGCCACGCCGAGGCGCTGCTTCATGCCGAGGGAGTAGGTGGAGAACTTGTCGTCCGCGCGCCCTTCGAGATCGACGATCTCCAGGACTTCCTCGATCCGCTCGTCGCCGACACCGCTATAGCGCGCCAACACCCGCAGATTCTGGAGCCCGGAGAGGTAGGGGTAGAAGGCCGGGCCTTCGATCAGCGCGCCGACCCGCGCGAGATTGGCCGGGTCGCCGGGGGAGGAGCCGAGGACGGTGACCTCGCCGCTGGTCGGGCGGATCAGGCCGACGATCATCCGCAGCGTGGTCGTCTTGCCCGCGCCGTTGGGGCCGAGGAAGCCATAGACCTCGCCGCGCCGGATCGTCAGATCCACGTCCTCCACGGCGGCCCGGCTGCCGTAACGTTTGGTGAGGCCGCGCGTCACCACGCAGGGTTCGCCTTGTCGTTGCTTCGCCATCGGCGGGTTGCTCCTTCTGCGACGAGGGCCGTTCCCTGGCCGCGCACACCGCGCCTGCCGACCCTGTACAAGGATAACGGCATACCCTGGCGCGAGGATTCGTCCGACGCGCGCCAGGCCCGCGCGGACTATCCGTTTGCAGAGTGTAATCGGGCGCGGGTCAGCATGCTACCACGCCATGCCCGTTCCGTCGTCGCGACGTGCGCCGCACTATGCCCGTTTGCGGTTGTTGGAAGTACCACACTGCTCCGGGATCGGGGCGTCCGGGCCTTGCCCGTGCTGCACGGCACGCGCTTGCGGTCGTGTTTTCACATCCTCGTCGAGATTTCGCACGATAACCTGGGCCATGCGTATTCCTCCTCATTGCTATCATGCTACCAGAACGTGGCCGTAGCACGCCGATCGACCTGGTTTCGCACAGAGCGGTGGGATACTACCGCGCGACGGTGCGACGCTCGGGGCCGGAACAAAACGCTACGCACCCGTTTCCGTGCGGCTGAGCGCGCCATACGTCGCGTTCAGCAGGCGCATCGCCAGGCTCTGCGGCGGGCCGTCGCTATTCGAGAGCAGCACGAAGACGAGATCCCAGTCGGGATCGACCCAGAATCAGCAGCCGGTGCCGCCGGCGTGGCCGAAGCCGCGCGCCGAGCCGAGCAGGTTGCCGTAGGGACTCTGCATCCCCCAGGTCAACCCGGAGTAGACCGGGCGCGTCCCAGTGTCGGTGTCGGCGACGAGGCCCGGCTGCGGCGTCGTCATCGCCGCGACCGCCCCGCTGCTGAGGATGCGCGCCATCCCGCGCCGCCCGCCGCCGAGCAGCGCCTGCCCGAAGGCGACGCGATCGGCGGCGGTACTGTAGAGGCCGTGCGCCGGGAACGCGATGTCGTAGACATAGGCCCACTCCTCGGCGTTCTCCGGCTCGTCGGGGTAGAAGGGGATCTGGGCGAGGCGCGTGCGGTCGGTGGGCCAGAACGTCGTGTCGACCATCCCGAGGGGCGCGAAAATCTCCTCCCGTAGCCAGATCGGGTAGTCCCGACCGCCGAGCCGGGCGATTAGCTCCGCCAGGACGGTGAAGGGCAACTGGCGATAGACCGAGCGCTCCCCCGGTGGGCGCTCCAGCTCGCAGTCGCAGGCGAGGGCGAGGTAGTCGGCGCGCGGGGCGCGGCGCTCGTGCATAGGGACGAGCCGGGCCATCGCCGGATCCTCGGCGAGGCCGCTGGTATGGGTGAGGAGGTGGCGGACGGTCACGCCCTCCTTGTCGTTGCGCCCGAACTCCGGGAGGTAGGTGACGACCGGGTCGCCAATGAAGAGGAGTCCCCGCTCCACCAGCTGCATGATGGCCGTGGCGATGATCGGCTTGGTGATCGAGGCGATCGGGAAGATGCTGGCCGCCGTCACCGTTGTCCGCCCGCTGACCACGTGCTGCCAGAGGAGTTCGTGGCGATCGGCGACCGCGATGACGGCGCTGGCATGGTCGCCGGAGGCGACGATCGCCTCGGCGAGCGCGGCGACATGATGAAGGCGCGAGCGGTCCAGGCTGATCGTCGTCGGCATCGGTCCTCCTGCGCAACTGTGCATCCGTATGGGTGTGGGGGGATGATAGCAGCGACAGGTGCGCTGCGTGGCAACGGTCGTGCGAGGGTTGGCAGCGCGATAGTTTCAACGACCTGATCGCGGGAGGATCGATGGACGAGCGAACGCGCCTGATGTTCACGCTGATGCCGCTCGGGCTGGCGCTCTTTGGCTTGTTCTTCGTCTTCATGGGGGCGCGGCGACTGGTGCGCGAGCGCGCCTTCGCCGCGCGGGCCGCGCAGGCACCGGGCACGGTGGTCGGCTTCAACACGCGGGTGGTCGGGCGCTCTGCCAGCGATGGTGCCTCCAGCGGCCCGCTCGACTTCCCGGTCGTGCGCTACGCGCCGCTCGGCGGGCCGGAGATCGAAGTCGAGTCCCCGGTCGGCAGCCGCCCGCGCGTCCACCGGGAGGGGCAGGCGGTGACGGTCCTCTACGACCCCGCCGATCCCCGGCGGGCGCAGATCCGGTCCGGGTGCCTGCAATACGCCCTGCCACTCGGCTTCATCGGCATCGGCGGCTTTCTTTTCCTCTTCGGCAGCGTCTTCGGGATCGGGGCGTGGTTCCTGCTGCGCGCGCTGCCCTGAGCGCGGGCACGGCGGATTATTGCGGTGATCTAGCGGATTGGCGAGGGTAGAGGCCGATGGATGACCGGATGAGCTTGATTTTCGCGCTGGTCGCGGGTGTCCTGGTGCTCGTCGGGATCGTGTTGTTTCTCCTGGGCGTGTGGCGCTGGCGCGTGGAACGGGCCTTCGTCGCGCGGGCGAATCGAGCGCAGGGTACGGTGGTCGGCTTCAACCGGCGACCACTGCGACGAACGCACCGACGTTCCTCGCGGCACGGCAGCATCGTCGCCGACTTCCCGGTCGTGCGCTACACGCCCGCTGGTGGGCCGGAGATCGAATTCGAGTCACCGATCGGCAGTTCACCGCGCGCCTATCACGAGGGGCAGGCCGTGACGATCCTCTACGATCCCGCCGATCCGCAGCAGGGGACGATCCAGGCTGGCTGGCGACAACATCTCCTGCCGCTCTTCCTGCTCGGTGTGGGCGTCTTTCTCTGCATCTTCGGTGGTCTCTTCTGGCTTGGAGCGTGGCTCCAGCGTTGAGCGCTGTTCGTACGGCGCGGGTGGGCTGCTTACGCCCCACCCACGCCGTCCCTTTTCTCAGGGGGCGGTGCGGCCCGGCTGGTCCGCGAGCAGGCGGCGGATGTCCGCGGCGAAGAGCACCTCGCTGTCGTCCTGCGGGGCGTAGCCGATGGTGCGGCGCGCGTTGGCGGTGCTCCAGAAGGCGCGCGTGTTGTTGGAGATGCCGTAGAAAACCTGCCAGGGGATGCCGTGCTCGTCCGCGATCGACTCCGCCTCGATCGACTTGACGACGAGCTGCTGCAAGTCGCGCGCGCTCAGATACGCGCCGAGGTCGCGCCGGTAGCCGCCGGTGTGCTCCGGCCCGAACTTGGCGGCGTCGATCTCGCGCGGTGCGCCGATCCGCAGATGGACATTCTCCACGGGCGGGCCGACCCCGCCCGTCGCGAAGACGAAGCCGAGGTGTTCGTAGCACGCCTTGGCCCAGCCGTACCAGTTATCGGACTTGGCGGGCATGTCGGGGCGCACGCTGTCCAGCGTCCCGGCGTGGATCAGCGGCTCGTACCAGTCGGCGGCGTGGTTGGACGAGGCGACGACGATGCGCCGTACCCCCGCCTCCTGCGCCAGCGCGAAGACGCGATACGCCAGATCGATGTTCGCGCGCTCCGCCGCGTAGGTGTTGCCGGTGCCGCCCGCGCCCGGCAGGCCGGAGCGCATCGGCCCCGGCTGCGGATCGCGATTGAAGGCGAGGTGGACGACGCTATCCTGCCCCGCGAAGAGGGGGCGCAGCGTCGCGTCGTCGGCGGTGAGCAGGTCGGCGACCCGCACCCCCTCCTGCGGCGTGCCATCGTGTCCGGTCGCGCGCACATCGGTCAGCGTGAGGTCGTATTCCCGCAGGCCGGGGAGCAGGCGGCTCGCCACGTAGCCGGTCGCCCCGGTGATCAGCACCCGTCGTCGCGCCATCGTGCCCTCCTCTTCCTCATATCCACCCGGTAAGGCCGCAGCGTAGCATAGTGGGGAGCGGCGGGGGATCGCCGCGCCAGCGTGCGGGCTGATCGGCGCACCTGTGGCGATGCTCGCTGGGGTTGCGGCGGCGCGGCAGGGCGCGCGGTTGTAGAATGGGGCACGCTTTGAGCGATTGAGACAGCCTGGGCGGGGGGCGAGGGATGGGGCCGACACGAACAGACCCGGTGCAGCGCCAGCAGCGGCGGCTCTGGTCGCCGGTGCGGATGGCGGCGGCGGATAGCTACTGGATCGTGCTGATCGTCACGCTCGCGCTGGACGGTAATCATCACGCGCGTCTCGCTCGAACTCACCGGCTATCCCCAGGTCGGTGACGCCACCTACCACGTCGCGCACGTCCTCTGGGGCGGGTTGGCGATGTTCATCGCGCTCGTCCTGCCGCTCACGTTCGCCAATCCCTACATCCCCTGGGTGACCGCGATCCTCGGCGGTATCGGGTCCGGGCTCTTCATCGATGAGGTCGGGAAGTTCATCACCCAGCGCAACGATTACTTCTTCCCGCTCGCCTTCCCGATCATCTATTCGTTCATCCTCGTCTGCGTCTGGTTCGCGCTCCGCCTGCGCGCTTTCCGCCGCCCGGACGCGCGCAGCCAGCTCTACAACGTGCTGGATGATGTGAAGCAGGTCCTCGACAATGACCTCGATCCCCACGAACACGCGGAATTACGGAACCGGCTCACCCATGTGCTCCGTGAGACCGACGATGCGGAGGAGCGTGCGCTGGCCGAGGCGCTGCTCGGCTTCTGCCAGAGTCGCGCCGTTCGGCTGGCCGAGAATCCGACCGTCCTCCAACAGACGTGGCATCGCGGTCGCGCGCTGGCATTCCGCATCCCGCCGCGCCCGAGCGTGCGGGGGATCCTGGTGATCAGCTTCGGGTATACCGCGCTGAACTCGGTGGTCCAACTGGTCACGTTCGTCGGTCTGGTCTGGTCCGGCGGGCGCACCGCGCTTCGTCAGGCGCTGGGCCAGAGCGTGATCGTGAGCGGGAAGGCGGCGTACGTCGTCGACAACCCGATCCTCTCCGCGGTTCAGGCGTCCGCGATCATCGTCGCCGGCCTGCTCGCGCTCGGCGCGGCGGCCCTGCTGCTGGGCGGGCGCGACCGCGCCGGACTGCGGTTCGGCACCGCCTCGCTCGCCATCTCGCTCCTGCTCGTCAACCTGCTCTCGTTCTACTTCAACCAACTCTACGCCCTGCTCGCCACGCTCGGGGAGACCGCGCTGCTGCTGATCGCGATGCTCTATCGCTGGCGCTTCCTGCGGCACTACACCGAATAGACCGTGCCAGATCGGTTGCGGCGGCGCTCAGGTGGTGGGGATCGTGCCGCCATCGATCGTATAGTCGGCCCCGTGGATCGCCGAGGCGCGGTCGGAGGCCAGGAAGGCGACCAACTCCGCGACCTCTTCCGGTGCGGCGGGCCTGCCGAGCGGGATGCCGCCGAGCGAATCGACGATCTGTTGGCGTGCCTCCTCCTCCGTGATCCCGCTGCTCTGCGCCAGGCGTACGATCATGCCGTGCGCCCCGGTCGTCTCCACGAAGCCCGGCGAGATGCGATTGACGCGCACACCCTGGGGTCCAACCTCGTTCGCGAGCCCCTTGCTGTAGGTGCTGAGGGCCGCCTTCGCCGCGGCATAGGGGAGGGTCGATTCGTAGAGGGGGAGGCGATGCTGGATCGACACGATATGCAGGATGACGCCCGCATGGCGCTCGATCATCCCCGGCAGGAACGCCCGGTCGAAGCGCACCGCCGTCAGCAGGTTGAGCTGGAGCGCCCGGAGCCAGTCGTCGTCCGTGAGCACGCGAAAGCCGCCGTTCGGCGCGTCCGAGCCGCCGAGACAGTTGATCAGGATGTCGATCCCGCCCCACGCCGCGAGCAGACGGTCTACAACCGTCTGTACCCCCGCCGCTGTGCCGCTATCCCCCTGGATGAAGAGGGTCGGGTGTTGGCCCTCCGGGAGCGGGGAGCGGGCGGTCGTGGCGACCACGCCTCCAGCCGCCACCAGACGGTGGACGATCGCCTCGCCCATCCCTTTAGTGCCGCCGGTCACCAGTATCCGCTTGCCGTCGAATTCGCCGCGCCTGGTCGTGGTCGTCGCTGTCGCGGTCATCAGCGGATCTCCAGCATGGCGATCAGGCCGTCGGCGAAGGTGAAGTGATAGTCCACCTCGACCGGGCTGCCGGGGAAATTGCCGCTGAGGCGGGCGTGGAGAGTGGCGGTGGCGTCGGTCGTCGCGATGGAGAGCGGCGCGACCGTGTACTGATACTTCTCCCGCGAGGCGACTTTCCAGGCGGTGATCGCGTCACGTCCACGATAGTCATGGTCCTCGTCGTGGACGTGGGCGTCGGGGGTGAAACAGCGGGCGAGCTGCGCCGCCCCCTGATCCTGCGCGGCATCGGCGGCGAGATAGGCGGCGACGGGGGCGGGGAGTGCGAGGGCCATTGTCTCCTCCAATGTGATCGGGCAGGCCAGATCGCCGCCCCTATAGTGTGGCGCTATACTCGCTTAATAGCAAATACGCACAAAAAGGTATGTTACAGAAGGATAGTTAGGAGATGATGGACACGCCAACGTTGCCCGCGCAGCAGATCGAAACCGCGCTCCGTCTCCTCGAAGGGCGCTGGAAACTGGTGATCCTCTTCCATCTCTCCGGGGGGAAAGTGCGGCGTTTCTCCGAGTTGGAACGCGCGATCCCCGCGCTCACGCAGAAGATGCTCGGCCAGCAGCTGCGTCAGCTGGAGGCCGATGGCATCGTTACGCGGACGGTCTACCTGCAGGTGCCGCCGAAAGTGGAGTATCAATTGACGCCGTGGGGCAGGAACTCTGCCCGGCACTGGACGCAATCCTTCGCCGGGCCGAATGCCGCCCGCAGGAGTGAGCGGACAGATCGCCCGGCGCTATCGGGTGGGCTTGCCCGGTGCATCGTCGTCCGCCGCCCGCGCGATGTGCAGCGGGTCGGGCGACGATTCCGGTTGCCACCCTGCGGCGATCCCAGCCTCGATGATCCGGCGTATCAAACCCAGCGCGATCGGTTGCGACTCGCCCTCGTCGGGGTGGAGCCACGGATCGTGGTAGGTGGGCGGGAGCGACGCCCACAGGCCGCCCGCTGCGGCGCGCGCGAGGCGGGAGGGATTCGACTGCGCCGCGACCGACCAGATCGCCACCACGATCCCCCGTTCATCGCCCGGCGTGAGTTTCCAGTGGTAGGCGACGCCATGTACGGTGACCCTGCGCGCCCGCGACTTCATCGCCGCTACCCTGTTCTCACCCCGCTCCCTAGCCGGCCACGCCGCGCAGGGTCGTGGCGGCCTGGGTGAGGAGGGTGCGGTCGAGGGCACCGCTGGGATACTCGACGCCGACGACGAGGCTGAGGGCGATGTTGATGCCGGTCAGCGCGGCGCGGGTGTGGGCGATATCATCGTCGGGAACTGCGGCGCGGAGCCGCGCGATCAGGCCGTCGCGCAGCTGGCTGAGGTCGCGCTCGCGGCGGGCGATCTGCATTTGGAGCGGGGACGGCGCCAGCGCGGTCGCGGCGTCGAGGCGGTCCGCGATCGCCCGGCAGCGCGCGACGAGGGTCGGCGTGTCGAGCGGCGCTGGTTGGTTCGGCAGCATGTGCTCGGCGCTCATCGCTGCCCCTCGCGCGGCTGGGTGAAGCGGAGGTATTCGGTCGCGCTGCGGGCCGAGGCGTTGCCACCGAAGACGATCACCGCGCGCTCGGCGAAGACGCCGACGAGGGTCGCCGCCGCCGCCGCGAGGCTGGCGACCCGCGAGCGTTGCCCGCTGAGTTCCTGCGCCGCGTGGATCGCGGTCGGGACGAGCGCGCCGAGGCCGACCATCCCCACGCGGTAGGCGAGGGCGAGGCGCGGCGTGTCGAGCGCGCCGTGGACCCCGCGCGCGTGCCAGGTGCGATAGAGGGCCGCGTGCGCCGCCAACTCGCCCACGCCGAGGAGTAGCGCGAGGCGCTCGATCCGCTGGTGCGTCCCTTCCGGCGCGTCGGTCGCCTCCGCGTAGACGGTGATGGCGGCGAGGGCCGAGGCGGAGGCGGCGAAGCCGAAGAGGGTCGGCACGGTGCGCGGGACGGCGGCGAGCAGCGGCGCACCGGTGGAGACGGAGAGCGCGCCGGTGTAGGTCGCCATCACCATCCCGAGCAGGCCCGCCGGGATGCCCGCGCCGCGCGCCACCGCGCGGGCGGCGGGGTGGCCGGTGCGATCGTCGAGCCCTTGCGCCAGCGCGGTCAGCGCCGCGAACGCGCCGAAGCCGGTCAGCGTCCAGGAGCCGATCGACATCGCGGAGGTGGGGCGGAAGATGCGGAGCATGTTGTAGAAGCGCGCCGGGGTGTGCAGATCGGCGATCAGCAGCGGCGGGCTGACCAGCAGCGCGGCGAGCGAGAGGTAGCGCCCCGCGCGCACGATCGTGCGGTCGTCGCCCGCGCCGATCAGGTCCGCGACGGTGGCGATGGTCTGTGCCGCCCCGGCCAGCCCGCCCACGAAGTAGTAGGTGGAGATCAGCCAGCCCCAATGGCTCGGCTTCATGGCCGGGCGATCGTAGTAGCTCTCGCCGTCGTAGCGGCGCTCCGGGAAGCCGCTGTCGCGCCCCTTGCGCCGCCCGTACGGGGCGCGGTCGGATGCCTCGTCGATCGGTGCGCCGACCGTGCGGTCCCCGCGACCGCCACTCGCGCCGCCCCTGCTGCTCTCGTCCGGCTTCATCGCGCTCCCTTCGATCGTCATCTCTCTAAGGATTTGCTACACGACAGCCCCGCCAGCGAGCAGCATACGTCGTATCGCTGCCCACTCCTCGTCGGTGGTGCCCCGACTACCAGGCTCCACCTGCGCCAGTGGCAGCCCCTTTTCATCGCGCTTGTTCACGTCGGCCACCAGCGTCGATGAGTGCCCGGACGATCGCCGGATAGCCAGCGGTCACGGCGCGGATCAGGGGAGTCGTCCGAGCAAAATCGCGATCGATATCCGCTCCGGCGGCGATGAAAAGTCGGACGATTTCCAGCTCACCACATTGGATCGCCATGATCAGCGGCAGCCCGTTCGGGCTCGCCCCCGCCGCGAGCAGTTCGCGTGCCCACGGTTCTTCGCCATCGGCGGCTTGCACCAGTGCGGCCCGCAAATCGTCGGCAGGCCATTGGTCATAGGGTATCTTCGGCGCGCTAATTCCTGACGGGCCATGTATCGCCGGGTCGTATGGTACCTCCATCGCGCCACAAGCTCCTATCGAACAACGTGTCGCTGTAGTACGGTCCTCGCCGCCTCGTCAGCGCCTGCCGCCCATGAAGGTGAGCGCCGCCGCCAGCGCCACCCCGGCCATCGTCGCCACCCCGGCCAGGAGCGCCGGTTTCGTTCGGCGCGAGGGGAGGGTGGGCGCGACCGGGAGGCCGTAACGCTCCGGGCGGTCGAGGAGGAGGAAGAAGGCGTGCAGCGGGCCGATGCCGCCGGTCGTCCCCGGCGTGTCGGGTGCGCCATAGAGGTTCGCGCCGGTCACGCCGCGCGCTTGCAGCGACGCGAGGCGGCGGGCGGCGCGTTCTTGCAACTCCGTCAACTCCCCGAACTGGATCGAATCGGTGGGGCAGGCTTTGGAGCAGGCCGGTTCGAGCCCGCCCTTGAGGCGGTCATAGCAGAGGGTACACTTATGCGCCTTGCCGTCGCGCTCGTTGGTGGTGATCACCCCGAACGGGCAGGCGGGGACGCAGTAGCCGCAGCCGTTGCAAATATCCTGCTGCACCACCACCGTGCCGAACTCGGTGCGGAAGAGCGACCCGGTCGGGCAGGCTTCGAGGCAGCCGGCGTGCTCGCAGTGCTTGCAGATGTCGCTCATCATCAGCCAGTTGCTCTGGAAGGGCTCCAGCTCGGTCGGGCGCGACCCGAGGCTCTCGATGAAGGCGACGTGCCGCCAGGTCGTCGCGGATAACGCGCCGGTGTTGTCATAACTCTGGCCGGTCAGCAGCAACTCGTCGGCGGGGAGGGCGTTCCACTCCTTGCAGGCGACCTCGCACGCCTTGCAGCCGATGCAGAGGCTGGTGTCCGTGAAGAAGCCGTAGTTGCGCCCCGGCACGATCTTGGTGCCGGACGTCAGCTCCGCCTCGTCCGGCATGGGGTTGGTGAGGACCGAATCGCTGTAGGTGAGCGCGCGCGGCGGCACCGCCAGCGGATAGGACTCGATCATCCCTGGTCCTCCCCCGCCCCTGATGCGGCTTCGTGCTGCGGGTCCGGTGGCGGGGTGCCCCCCTCGCCGGGTCGCAGGCGGCCCTTCCGCAGATTGCAGGTGAACGCCTTGCCCTCGTGCATCGTCGTGTTCGGGTCGCCGACGACGGCGGAGAGGGTGTTGGCGATATCCCCGGTGGCATACCCCTGCCAGCCGAAGTGGTAGGGCATCCCGATCTGGTAGACGCGCTGGCCGGCGATCTCGAAGGGGCGCAGCCGGTCGGTGACGAGCGCCTTCATCTCGATCGCGCCGCGCGCGGTGGAGATGACCGTCCAGTCGAGGTTGGCGATCCCCAGCTCGCGCGCCAGTTCGGGCGGCAGTTCCACGAACGCCTCCGGCTGCAACTCGGCGGTGGTGGCGACCATGCGCGTCGGGATGCCGCCGGAGTGGTGCTCGGTCAGGCGGTAGGTCGTCAGCATGTAGGGGTAGCGCGGGTCGCCGATGGCGTGGAGCTGGTTGTCGCCGCGCTCCCACTTCTTGGCCGCCGGGTTGCCCTGCTGCCCGTAGAGCGGGTTCCTGACCGGCGACTCCACCGGCTCGTAGTGGGTCGGCAGCGGGCCATCCTTCAGGCCGCTCGGCGAGAAGATCTGGCTCTTGCCGTCGGCCATCAAGGTGAAGGGCGATTTGCCATCGATCGCGTCCATCCCGTGCGGATGCTTCGACCAATCGGGGGTGTAGCTCGGAGCCTTCTTCGGCTCGAAGTCGAGCGCGTCGAGGCAGCCCCACTCCCCCTTCGCCTCGTCCCACCAGGTGTAGCGCTTCCGCTCGCTCCACGGCTTGCCGTCCGGGTCGGCGGCGGCGCGGTTGTAGATGATGCGACGGTTGGCGGGCCAGGCGAAGGCCCAGTCGAGGTGCGTCCCCGGCCCGTCCGGCCCATCGGCGCGGCGGGAGCGGGTCTGATTGTGGTCGTTGCGCGGGAAGGTTCCGGTGTAGATCCAGCAGCCGCAGGCGGTGGTGCCGTCGTCCTTGAGTTCGCTGAACGAGGGGATCTGCTCGCGCGCGGGCCAGGTGTAGCCGTTGATCTCCTTCAGCACCGCCTCCGCCGAGGGCTCGGCGATGCGCCCCTCCTCCGGGTAGTCCCAGGTCAGGTTCTGCAGGGCCGCGTCCTTGGGGTCGGTGCTGTCGGCGTAGAGCGCCTTGAGGCGCTTGCCGAGGTGGTAGGTGAACCAGAGATCGGAGCGGATATCGGCGCGCGGCTCCACCACCTGATCGTGCCACTGGATCAGGCGGTGGGTATTGGTGAAGGTGCCCGCCTTCTCGCCGGGGAGGGCGGCGGGGAGCATGAACATCTCGGTCTTGATGTCCGCCGCGCGCAGCTTGCCGCTCTTCGCCTCGCGCGATTTGTACCAGTAGGAGGCGGTCTCGTTCTCGAACGTCTCGCGGATCACCATCCATTCGAGGTTCGGCAGCGCCTCGCGGATCATGTGCGTGTTGTGGCCGCCGATGATCGGGTTCTGCCCCATGACCAGCAGCCCCCGGATCGTGCCGTCCGCGATGGCGAGCATCATCGGCAGCTGCGAGTGGTCGCCGACGATCTTCGGCACCCAATCGTAGCCCCAACTATTCTCCTTTGTCGCGCTGTCGCCATACCAGGCGCGCAGCAGGCTGACCATGTATTTCGGGAAGTTGTGCCAGAAGCCGGTCGGCGCGGCCTCGACCTCCATGTACTCGTCGAGGCTTTGGTGCGGCTTGACCGCGCTCGGCTGCGGCAGGTAGCCCGGCAACAGGTGGTAGAGGGTGGGGATATCGGTGCTCCCCTGGATCGAGGCGTGGCCGCGCAGGGCCAGCACCCCCCCGCCCGGCCTGCCGATGTTGCCGAGGAGCGCCTGGATGATCGCGCAGGCGCGGATCATCTGCACGCCGGTGGTGTGGTGGGTCCAGCCAACCGCGTAGCACCACGCGCCGGTCCGCTCGCGCCCGGAGTTCTTGGTGATCGACTCCGCCACCTTCAGGAAGGTCGCCTGCGGGCAGCCTGTCACGCGCTCCACCATCTCCGGGGTGTAGCGGGCGTAGTGGCGGCGCATGATCTGGTAGACACACTTGGGGTCTTGTAGGGTCGGGTCGGTCGGGGGCGGCTGGGAGGTCAACTCCTCTTCCTCCTTGCCGGGATCGGGTCGCCCCTGCTGGGAATAGTGCTCCGCCAGCGGCGAAGGCATCTGCTGGCCGCGATACTGCCAGGAGGAGGAGTCGTAGGCGTACTTTTCCTCCTCCCACCCGGAGAAGAGGCCGTCGAGATCCTCCGTGTCCTCGAAGCTTTCCTCGATGATCGTGGCGATGTTGGTGTAGGCCAGCGCGTACTCGCGGAACCAGAGGTCGTGTTCGAGGATATGGTTAATCAGCCCGCCCAGGAAAGCGATGTCCGACCCCGCGCGTACAGGCGCGTAGATGTCGGCCAGCGCCGAGGTGCGGGTGAAGCGCGGGTCGATATGGATGATCGTCGCGCCATTGCGCTCCTTCGCCTTCAGCGCGAAACGGAAGGCGATCGGGTGGTTCTCCGCCATGTTGGAGCCCATGATCACGATGCAGTCGCTATTGGCGATGTCCCACTGCGCCGTGGTTGCGGCCCCGCGTCCGTATGTGGCACCCAAACTGGGCACCGAGGAGGAGTGTCATATCCGGGCCTGATTCTCGATCCAGACCATCCCGAGCCCCCCGTTAAGGAGCTTCTTGATCAGATAGTTCTCCTCGTTGTCGAGGGTCGCGCCGCCGAGTTCGGCGATGCCGAGGGTGTGGTTGACGATCTTGCCGTCCGGCAGCTGCTCCACGAACGTCTCGTCGCGCGTCCGCTTCACCAGGGCCGCGATCCGGTCCATCGCCCAGTCGAGCGGCTTGTCCTCCCAGCGGTCGGAGTAGGGCGCGCGGTACTTGACGGTGGTGAGGCGGTTGGGGTTGCTGAGCCAGCCGAAGGTGGCCGCGCCCTTGGGGCAGAGGGTGCCGCGATTGATCGGGCTGCGCGGGTCGCCCTCGACGTGGATGATCTCGTCCCCCTTGGCGTAGACGAGCTGGGCGCAGCCGACCGCGCAGTAGGGGCAGATGCTCGTCCCGACCTTGTCGGCCTCTTCGAGGTGGGGGCGCAGCATCCGCGAGTCCGCCGACTCCGCCGCCTTGCCGAGCGCATCCGCGCCGCGCAGTTGCCGGGGCACGGACCAGTCGCGCAGCCCGCCGCGCACGCGGGAGAAGAAGGTGTTGGGCGTAGAGTGGTCGTTTGCCATTGTCAGGCTCCTGCGTAGTGGGCGTAGTGGGCGTAGTGGGCGTAGTGGGCGAGTGAACGAAGAAGGCGAGAGGCTGGTTGTCGGTGAAAACCTACTGGCCCACTGGCCCACTGGCCCACTTCGTCACTACTTGTTTCGCCACACATGTATCCAGGCCGGGCTCCCCCACGTAGGTGACGCGCACGGGGGTGTCGCGCGTATGGAGGCGGCGCAGTTCGGCCGTGTCGACGTTCGCGTTCTTGGCGAGGGTGAAGAGGTAGCCGCGCCCATCGTCGGTGACGAGGCGGAAGCGCATTTCCTGGACCACGATGATCCGCCCGGCGACGACCATAGTCTCGGCCATTGCGTGTCGCTCCCGTCTGCTGGCGATGCTGCGAGAACCGGAGCCGGTGGGCGGTCGCGGAGCGTGTGCAGCGCGCGACACGCCCTATCGTATGGAGAGTAAAATAATACGTGGCGGCACAAAAGTAAAGCGTTCGCGATCGGATCGCCAGGAAGGCCGTTGGCGCGTCCGTGGTAGAACGCGGGCGCTGTTCTTGCGGGAGCGAGGTGTGCCCCTATTCCCGGTCGAGCGGTGAGCAACGAATCAACGCGAGGAGGAGCAACGGATGAGGATGTATCGCGCCGCCGCCGCACTGGTCGTCGCATTCTGCGTGGCGGGCTTCCTGCTGGCCGCGCCCGTCGGGGCCGCCCCGGCCAGGGTGACCGGCACCGCCCTCTATCTCCAGCGGATCGCCCTGCCGCCGACCGCGGTCCTGACGGTGCAATTGGTCGACATCTCCCGGCAGGACGCCCCGGCCACGGTCATCGCCACGCAGACGATCCCGACGAGCGGGCAGGCACCGCCCTACGCCTTCGCGCTCGTCTACGACACGACCGCGATCAGTCCGAACCTGACCTACGCCGTCCAGGCACGGATCGAGGATGGGGGCCAGCTCCTCTTCCGCACCACCCAGGCGTACCTCGTGATCACGCAGGGGCGACCTACGGTCATCGACGTGACCCTGACCCAGGTGACGGGCCAGGGATCGCCCGCGCCGTCCGTCACGCCGAATCTGCCCACGACCGGCGGGGGCGGCATGGCCGGATCGTCCGACGATCCGCGATTCTGGCTATTCGGTTTCGCGGGGTTGTTCGCGGTCGGCGGCGCGCTCCTCTTTGTGAGGGGCCGCGTGCGAGCGCGCTGACGGTGCGGCAAGGCGAGATCGACGGACGGGCTGATCCGCTGTGGGGACGGCACTCACCCCCGCCGCACTATCGTTCGGCACCCCACCGCCCGGGGGCAGTAGCCTCCACCCATGAAGGGCGCAATGCCTCCGGGGGACCCGCCGATTCCAGGAGCTCGGGAGGACCACATCCTCCCGCCGCTTGTGGGGCCGTCGCCGCCGCAGCGGCGGGGAGCGGTCAGCCACGCGCCGTCACCCTACGGCCGATGGCGAAACGCAGCACTTAGCGAGGGGGTGAGCGCGATGACCGCGTCACACGAAGGCCGCACGAATCGGCTGTTAGGGTATCCGGTCGATGCGCGTCTCCTGATCGTCAACGCCGACGATTTCGGGATGTGCCACGCGATCAACGCGGCCATCCTGCGGGCGTTCCAGGACGGGATCGTCTCATCGACCAGCGTGATGGTGCCCTGCCCGTGGGCACCGCACGCGATGCAACTGCTCAAGGAACACCCCGAGATACCCTTCGCCGTTCACCTGACCGTCGTCCGCGACTTCGACGGCTACCGCTGGGGGCCGTTGACCGCCAAGGACAGGGTGCCCTCGCTGATCGATGAAACGGGCTACTTCTATCGCAATGACCGGCTCCCGGAAGTACTGGCCCGGGCCGCGTTGGCCGAGGTGGAAACCGAATTCCGGGCGCAGATCGACGCCGTGCTGGCCGCGCAACTCCACCCCACCCACCTGGACTGGCATTGCCTGTGCGATGGTGGCCGGGCCGATATCTTCGAGCTGACCCTGCGGCTGGCGCGGGAGTATGGCCTGGCGTTGCGGATCCACGAGCGGCGCATGGCCGAGACATGCCGCCGTGCGGGCCTGCTCACGAACGACCACGACGTGTTGGACAGCTACGCGCTCGACACGGTCGACAAGTCGGCCCGCTACGCGCGGCTGCTGCGCGCGTTGCCGCCGGGGCTCAGCGAGTGGGCGGTCCATCCCAGCCTCGGCGACGCCGAGGCCCGGGCGATGGAGCCCGAGGGCTGGCGGGTACGCAAAACGGACTTCGACTTCTTCACCTCGCCAGAGGCACGCGCCATCCTGGCAGAGGAAGGGATCGTGCTGATGGATTACCGTGCATTACAGCGGGTAGCGGCGCACCGCGATGCCCCTGGCAGCGCGATCAGCGGCTAGACCGCGCGGCAGATCAGCCCCTTCAAGTACTCGCTCTCCGGGAAGCTGAGCAGCGTCGGGTGGTCGGGCGCCTGGGTCAGGCGCTCGATGATCTGCGCGGGGCGCTCGGCGTCCACGCTGGCCCCGAAGACGACCTTCTGGAAGAGGTCGGCGCTGATCAGGCCGGAGCAGGAGAAGGTGGCGAGGATGCCGTTCGGGTTCAGCAACCCCAGCGCCAGCAGATTGATGTCCTTGTAGCCGCGCGTCGCCCGCGTGATCCCCTCCGTATTGTGCGCGAACTTCGGCGGGTCGAGGATGATCACGTCGAAGCGCTCCCCGGCCTCGCGGTACTCGCGCAGCAGCTCGAAGACATCGGCCACCCGATATTCGTCGCGCTCGCCACCGAAGCGGTTGAGCGCCATCTGCCGCTCCGCGAGGCGCAGCGCGTCCGCCGAGGTGTCCACGTTGATGACCTGATCCGCCCCTGCCGCCGCCGCGTAGACGGCGAACGCGCCGGTATAGGCGAAGCAGTTGAGGACGCGCGCATCCTGGCAATAGTTGGCGACGCGGCGGCGGTTCTCGCGCTGGTCGAGGAAGAAGCCGGTCTTCTGGCCGCCGAGCAGGTCGGCGACGAAGCGCAGCCCATATTCGCCGAACTCCACGCTCGGCGGCACATCGCCGTAGAGCGCGCCGGTGGGCACGGTCAGCCCCTCGCGCGTCAGCATCTCCGCGTCGGGGCGCTCCACGATCGCGACCGGGTTGAAGACCGCCCGCAGCGCCTCCACGATCTCCCCCTTACGCCGTTGCAGGCCGAGGGTGGAGCACTGGATCGAGAGGATGTCGCCGTACCGATCGACGATCAGGCCCGGCAAACCGTCCGATTCGCTGAAGACGACGCGATAGGCGGTGGTGTCGGGCGGCAGGACACCCGACCGCCGCGCCTGGGCGGCGGCGATCCGGTCGTGGAGGAGTTCGGGGGTCAGGTCGCCCTCGGGGTCGCGGGTGAAGACGCGCGCCACGATCTGCGAGCGCCGGTTGAGGAGGGCGCGCGCCAGGAAGCCGCCGCGCGTATCGGTCACGTCGAGCACATCGCCATCGGCGGGCATCCCGTCGATGCGGGCGACCGCGCCGGAGAAGATCCAGGGGTGATCCTGCTGGACGGGCTTCTCGCGGCCTGGCTTGAGGACGATGCGCGGGCGTGTGGACATCACTCTTGGCTCCCCCCGGTCTGCTGCTCGACTCGCCACCTGCGGCGCGGGTCCGTACACCGTACCGGGGGAACGATAGCACGTTTGTCGGAGGACGATCATCGCAGAGACATGGAGTACGCAAAGAATGGGGAGAACGGGGAGAAACGGGAGCAGAGACGGAACAGGAGATGCAGAGGCACGGAGGGAGACGGGCGAGAAAGGGTTTGGGCGCTATCCAGCCCGCGCAGGCGGGCTTCGCCGGTGCCATAGACACCCCCAGCCGGGGGCTTCAACCCCCGGATAACCGGCTGACGCGGAGATCCAGGGGTGATGGACATTGACTGGCTGATCGCCCTATCGCGGCCCGTCGGGCGTGGGATGCCGAGGGGTTGAAATACCCGTGAAGGGCACAATGTCCGCCTGCGCGGACTGGCCCACCTCAACCCTTCCATTCCCTTCATACCGCGTATGCCTCTGTGCCCCTTATCCCTGCTGGGGTACGCCTTTCATCGGTACCGCCCCCTCGAATCGTGCTTCTCTCCCTCGTCGCTGCGCGCTCTGTGGCTCTTGTCCCGCTCGCCCCGTCCCACCCTGTGCTAGTATCGAGCCGAGTAGGGGCCGGATAGGTTCCGCGCATGTGAGGGGGAGCGAGCATGGCGAAGATCGCCTTTATCGGGGCGGGGAGCACGGTGTTCGCGCGGAATCTGCTGCGCGATCTCTACACCTTCCCGGAACTGCACGGGTCCGAGATCGCCCTGATGGACATCAACGAGGAGCGGCTCGGCGTCACCGAGGCGGTCGCGCGGCGGCTCGCGGATCAGGCCGGGACCGCGCCGTCGATCACCACGACGACCGAGCGGCGGCGCGCGCTCGATGGCGCGGACTACGCCATTAACATGATCCAGGTCGGCGGCTACAAGCCCGCCACGGTGACCGACTTCGCGATCCCGAAACGATACGGCTTGCGGCAGACGATCGCGGACACCCTCGGGATCGGCGGGATCATGCGCGCGTTGCGGACGATCCCGGTGATGCTCGACATGACGCGCGACATGGAGGCGGTCTGCCCGGACGTCACCTTCCTCAACTACTCCAACCCGATGGCGATGCTCTGCTGGGCGCTCTCGCGCGCGACGCCGATCAAGACGGTCGGCCTCTGCCACAGCGTGCAGGGGACGGCGGCGGAACTGGCCGGGATCTTGAATCTCCCGGCGGAGGAGATCGACTACCGCTGCGCCGGGATCAACCACATGGCCTTCTACACCAAGTTCGAGCATCGGGGGCGCGACCTCTACCCGGACCTGCGCCGCATCGTGGAGGAAGGGCGCTACCCGGCGCACGAGCGGGTCCGCTTCTCGATCCTCAAGCGCTTCGGCTACTTCGTCACCGAGTCGAGCGAGCACTTCTCGGAGTACACGCCCTACTTCATCAAGGGGAGTCGCCCCGACCTGATCGAGCGCTACAACGTGCCGCTCGACGAGTACCCGGCGCGCTGCGAGGAGCAGATCCGCGAGTGGGGGACGCTGCGCTCGGCGCTGCTGGAGGCCGATCCGCAGGCGATCCCGAACTACGAGGCGGCACGGCGGGGTAAGCTGAGCGGCCTGCGCGAGCGACGGCTGAAGTTCATCGAGCAGGAGGATCCGGCGCGGGCGGTCGAGCTGCGCGCGCGCTGGCTGGAGGAGCGCGGGCAGCACCTCAGCGGCCACAGCGGCGAGTACGGCACGCTGATCATCCACAGCATGGAGACGGGGCAGCCGCGCGTCGTCTACGGCAACGTGCCGAATCACGGCCTGATCGACAACCTCCCCGCCGGGTGCAGCGTGGAGGTGCCCTGCCTGATCGACCGACAAGGGGTGCAGCCGACCGCAGTTGGCGCGCTGCCGCCGCAGTTGGCCGCGCTGATGCAGACGAACATCAACGTGCAGTCGTTGACGGTGGAGGCGGCGCTGACCGGCAAGCGCGAGCATGTCTACCACGCGGCGCTGCTCGACCCGCACACGGCGGCGGAACTCGACCTCGACCAGATCCCCGCGCTGGTGGACGATCTGATCGCAGCGCACGGCGACCTGCTCCCGGCGTTCACGTAGGCGACGAGGAACGAGGGGACGGAACAGGAGGCACAGAGACACAGAGAGGGATGGGAGACGGAACTTAAGAGATTGACGGGGTCGAGATGGAGGCCACGGGAAAATTTGGAAATACTCGATCTCTTCTCCCCTCGTCCTCTGTGTCTCTGTGCCTCCTGTTCCGTCTCTCTTCCGTCTTTCTATGGAGGTGGGTATGAAGATCAGGTCGGTGGAGGCGCTGCGGCTGACGGTGCCGCCGCGCGAGACGGTGACGCCGCCGCGATGGCAGGGGTGGCACGTCGCGGCGGAGGTGGCGAACCCGATGTCGCGCTACCCCAAGGTGAAGGCGCACCGCAGCCTGTGGCTCCCGCCGTGGGGGGACGTCTGGTGCAAGGTCACGGCGGAGGATGGCACCTGCGGGCTGGGGCTGACCACCAACGGGCGGGTCGCGGCGGCGATCATCGCGGATCACCTGGGTCCGCAACTGGTCGGCGAGGACTGCCTGGCGACGGAGCGCATCGCGGACATGCTGTTCCGCCTGACGAAGCCCTATGGCTCGACCGGCCTCGCCTCCTACGCCGTCAGCGCGGTCGATCTGGCGCTGTGGGATCTGCGCGGCAAGCTGCTGGGGCAGCCGGTCTATCGGCTGCTCGGCGGCCCCGCGCGCGACAAGCTCTTCTGCTACGCGACCGGCAACGATGTGGACTGGTATCGGGAACTCGGCTTCCGCGCCTTCAAGCTCGCCTGCCCGTACGGCCCCGCCGACGGCCTCGATGGCCTGAAGCGCAATGTCGCGTTCGTGGCGGCGGCGCGGGAGCGGATCGGCGACGACGCGGAGTTGATGCTCGATTGCTGGATGGCGTTCGATGTCGAGTACACGGTGCGGCTCGCCGAGGCGCTGCGCCCCTATCGCCTGAAGTGGCTCGAGGAGTGCCTGATCCCGGAGGACCTCGACGCGCACCTCGCGCTGCGCGAGCGGTTGCCGTGGCAGGCCCTGGCGACCGGCGAGCATTGGTACACGCAGGTCCCGTTCGGCTGGGCGATCGCGCACCGGGCGGCGGACATCCTCCAGCCGGACATCACCTGGTGCGGCGGGCTGACCGTCTGCCGGCGGATCGCGGCGGCGGCGGACGCGGCGGGGATCGGCGTGCTGCTGCACGGCGGCGGCAACACGCCATTCGGCCAGCACTTCTCCTACGCCACCCCGGCGGTCCCCTGGCTGGAGTGCTTCGTCGGGACGCCGCCCGGCGTGCCGCTCGCGGAGGGCTGGGGGCTGCCCGGTCAGGCGCTCCCGCAGGATGGCTGGCTCGTCCCGAGCGACGCGCCGGGCTTCGGCCTGGAACTCCAGGACGCGTGGCTCACGCCGTTCTTCGCATAGGCGAGACGGGGTCGCCGCAGAGACGCAGAGACGCAGAGAACGACGCGAGAGAAGGGCCAGAGGGTGGGACGGTAGCCACAGAGCCCGCAAACGGACCGGGCGCACAGAGCACGAGTGGGGAGAGGGAACGAGAGAAAGAGGGGCGACGGTGCCGCCACACACGCAGCGCCGCCCACCGAAGTAATAGCCCGGAGTGCTGCAATGGCAGATGCCCCCCCGCGCCTCGGCTGGGCGGGTCCCCCGGAGGCATTGCGCCCTTCATGGGTGGGAGCTACTGCCCGCCAGCACCCACCCACCCACGCAACGAAGCCCCTCTCCCAATTTGGGAGAGGGGTGGCGCGCAGCGCCGGGGTGAGGACCGCACCGGCGTATGTAGGTCGCCATGTACGTAGGTAATGCCGTTGGACTGAAGTACCCCGGAGGGCAGCCACTACCCCGGAGGGTAGCCACTCCCGGCTGAAGGCGGCTCACGCTGCCACGAAGTACCCATGAAGGGCATATAATATACCCGTGAAGGGCACAATGTCCGCCTACGCGGACTGGACCAGCCCCATCCCGTCCCCGTCCCTCCCATCCCCGCTGTGTCTCTGTGCCTCCTGTTCCGGCCCTTTCTCGTCCTCTCGCGTTGCGCTTCGCACCCTCGCTGTCAGCCCTTGACGCCACCAGCGGCGAGGCCGCTGATGACCAGGCGCTGGGCGAACATGTAGAGGATGACCGGCGGCACGGCGGCGATCAGCGCGCCGGCCATCATCTGCCCCCAGAAGAAGACATCCTCGCCGAGCATCTGTGTCAGCCCGACGGTGACAGTGCGTGAGGCGAGCGAATTGGTGAAGACGAGCGCGTAGAGGAACTCGTTCCAGGACTGGGTGAAGGCGAAGAGCGCCACGACCGCGACCGCCGGGGCGGAGAGCGGCAGGACCACGCGGAATAGCACCCCCAGGCGATCGCAACCGTCGATCAGCGCGGCATCCTCCAGTTCGAGCGGGATACTGCGGAAGTAGCTGCTCATCATCCAGGTGCAGAACGGCAGGGTGAAGGTCGGGTAGACGAGCATCAGCGATCGAATGCTATCGGCCAGGTTGAGGCGGGCGACGATGGTGAACAGCGGGATGAAGAGGAGGGAGTTCGGCAGGAGATAGGTGAAGATCAGCCCGCGCGCCAGGGTGGCACGCCCGGTATATCTGAGGCGGGTGATCGAGTACGCGGCCAGCGCGCCGAGCACGATCGACAGTAGGGTGACGACGATCGCGACGATGGAGCTATTCAGCAGCCAGCGGCTGAAGTTGCCGGAGGCTTTGCTGCCGCCCGCCGAGTTGAAGAGGCTGAGGTAATGGCCGAAGTAGAGCTTCTGCGGGAGCAGCGTGAACTCCTGGTAAATCTCCTTGTTCGTCTTCAGCGAGGCGAGCAGCATCCAGGCGAATGGGATGAGTGTCCAGAGGAGGAAGACGATCAGGCCGACATACGTCGCCACCATCCACCCGCGCCCGATCGAGCGCCGCCCGATCGCCAGCGGCTTCCTCGCGATCGGGCGTGCCTTTGCCACCGTTGCCATACCTTACTCCTGCCGCAGCATCTGACGGGTCAAGAAGTAGACCAGGATCGCGTAGGCCGGCATCATCATCATCGCGATCGTCGCCCCCGCGCCCAGTTCGTGGCCGGGGATGGCGACGAAATAGGCCAGCAACGGCAAGGTCATGGTGCTATTGTTCGGGCCTCCGCCGGTGAGGACGAGGATCTGGGTCAGGTTTGCCGAGGTCCAGATCGTCGAGAGGAGCGCCGTCACGAAGATGACCGGTTTCAGACTCGGCACGGTGATGTAGCGGAAGCGCTGGAAGGTGCTCGCCCCATCGAGTTCGGCGGCCTCGTACTGCTCGCCCGGGATCGCCTGCATCCCGGCGAGCAGATTCATCGTCCAGAACGGCGTCCCCGACCAGATGACGACGAGGATCAGGGCGGGCAACGCGATCCGCGCGTCGTTGAAGAAGTAGAGATAATCATCGGCCAGGTGGAACTGGACGATCAGCCCATTGATCGGCCCCGACGTGTCGAAGAGGAAGCGCCAGGCATAGGCGGTTACCACCGCCGGGACCGCCCAGGGCAGGAACATCAGCCCGCGCCAGAGGTTCCTGAAGCGGATGTGCTGGTTGAGGACGCACGCCATCGCCATCCCGATGACCAACTTGCCAGCGATCGCGCCGCCGGTGATCGCCACCGTATTCCAGGCCGCTTTCGGGAAGATGGAATCCGGCTTCGTGAACAGATCGATGTAATTCTGTAGGCCGACCCAGACCCCTTCCTTGCCGATGAAGCGCTCCTGGAAGCTGAGGAGGATGGCGTCGAAGAAAGGATAGAAGAGCAGCGCCATCAGGATCAGCAGGACCGGCAGGACCAGGAGCCAGCCGAGCTGCCAGTCGCGCCCGAGTATCCTGCGGACGGCGCTGACCCCGACTCGACCGGTCGCTTTCGGTGTGTAGGCCGCCTGTACCTCTGCCACGGGTTCGCCTCCTCTCGTCGGCGTTCGCTGCTCGCCGACGACCGATCACTCCCGGTCGCGCGCCGCGCTATTTCTTGAACTTGTTATAGGACTCCAGCATCTGCCCCTGCGCCCACTCCTGCGCCCCCTCGACCGATGAGTTCTCGTTGATGATCTTGTTCAGCATGTCCGAGAGGGTGTACTTGGCGTCGGTCACGTCGGAGAGCCAGGGTTGCGGCGGGGCCGGCCAACTACGGGTCCGGCCAACATTGGCGATATTGGCCAGTTCGGAGAACTTGCTCTTCTCCCAGAAATCGCCCTTGGCGTGATCGCGATAGACCGGCACGAAGCGGCCCTCGACCGATTTGGAGATCTTCAGCAAGTTCTCCGGCTTCATGAAGAATTCCAGCGCCGCCAGCGCCCTCCCCGCCTGCTTCGCCTTCTTGAAGTAGCCGAAGCCGATCGCGCCCCCTTCGGCGAAGCCCCCGGCTGGCCCCTTCGGTGGGGTGGCGAGTCCGGTATTATCGCCCAACTCTTTGTCGTTCACCAGCAACCAGCCCATGATCGTCGCCGGGTTGATCGCGATCAGGCCGCGCCCTTTCTGGTAGGTCTCGTTGTTCCAGGAGGTCACCGTCTGGGCGAACGAGTCTTTCGGGATCAGGTTGGCCTTGTACATCTTCACGACCGTCTCGATACCAGCCTTGTTGGCGGCGTTCTTGATATCCGGCACCCCCTGCTCGTCGTTGAGGCGCCCGCCGTAGGCCCAGAGGGTCGAGACGAGATTGTTGACGTGATCCCCCTCGTGCCCGAGGGCGTAGGCGAACAGGTTTGTGCGGGGCGGCTGCTGGATCTGCGGGCCGAGTTCGAGCAATTGATCGTAGCTCTCGAAGAACTTCCCGTTGGTCTTTGCGCCGATGATATCCATCCGCCAGTGCGCCGGCCAGCAATCGACGGCGTAGGGGGTGGCGAACATCTTGCCATCCGTCGCGGTCAGCGAACTGATCGCGGTCGGGTACATCCCCCCCGCCTGGTCCTTGAATTTGCCGACCAGCTCCGTGAGGTCGCCCATCTCGCCCTGGGTGTACCAGTAGACGCCATTGTTGCTGTCGATCTCGGGTGGCTGACCTGCTGCCAGCGCCGCCGACTCTTTCTGGAGGACGACCGGCGAGCCGGGGATCGACTGCCACTCGACCTGGACGTTGTTCTGCTTTCCCCAATCCACGAACACACCGCCGACCGCCTCATCGGTTACGGTGTTCCAGTTAGCGGAGAACCAGACATTGAACTTCCCGGCGATGATGGTGAGATCCTTCGTCGGCGCGGTGGAGGCGCTGGCCGCCGCCACCGGCGTGCCGCTCGCCCCCGGCGCAGCGGTGCTCTGACTCCCTCCGCCCCCCGACCCCGGGCTGCCGCAGGCGGCCAGCAAGGCGGCTGTCGTCAGCGTCGCTGCGCCACACAAAAACCGCCGACGTGACAAGGGTACGGTCAGGTGCTGCTGCTCCATGCCCCGCTCCTCTCCGGCTAGCCTGACTAAGGATATCCGAGCGCCAAATTTTCTCTGTCCTACACACTATAAGACTGTTCGTCGTGTAAGTCAATTCAGCGAAGAGTATCGGAGGGCAAAGCCTTTCCCCGCGGGGGAGGCGCGGTATGCGCCGTCGTGGGTGGGTGCGCCGTACCCGCCGTGGAACGTGTCACGTGCGCGAGCGATGACCTATCATAGTCGCGCGTCGGGCGCGTCGGTGGCGCGCGCTTCGGGCATGGTCATGCCGTATACGGGGTAGAGATTGCGTGAGATCAACGACGAGACACGGCGAATCGCGGCGGAGTTGGTGCTGCCACCGGATGGGGTGGCGGCGACGATCGCGCTGCTGGATGATAGCAACACGTTGCCATTCATCGCGCGCTATCGCAAGGAGCGCACGGGCGGGCTGGACGAGGAGCAGTTGCGCGCGATCGTCGGCGCGCTGGCGACCTTGCGCGCCCTGGAGGCGCGGCGCGCGGCGATCATCGCGGCGCTGACCGAGGCGGAGACGCTGACGCCCGCGCTGGCGGCGGCGTTGGCGGCGGCGATGACCCGCACCGCGCTCGAAGATATTTATGCGCCGCACCGCCCGAAGCGCCGCACCCGCGCCGGCATGGCGCGCGAGCGCGGCCTGGGGCCGCTGGCCGACCTGATCCGCCGCCAATCGCCCGGTGGGCCGGACGCGGCGACCCTCGCGCGCCCGTTCGTCGGGGAGGGGGTGCCGACGACCGAGGAGGCGCTGGCCGGGGCGCGGGACATCGTGGCGGAGGTGATCAGCGAAGGGCCGGAGGTGCGGCGGCTGACGCGCGCGCGCGCCTGGCGCTACGGCACCCTGCGCGCCGAGCGGATCGCCAAGGCGGAGGATGGGCGCGGCGTCTTCGAGACCTACTACGCCTTCGCCGCCCCGGTCGCGCGCATTCGCCCGTACCAGACGCTGGCGATCGGGCGCGGCGAGGCGGAAAAAGTGCTGCGCGTGGCGCTCGACGTGCCGGAGGCCGATTGGCGCGCGGCGATCGGCACCGCCTTCCGCCCCGAGCCGCGCTCGCCGCTGGCCGGGGAACTGGCGCTGGCGATCGACGACGCGGCGGCGCGGCTCCTCCTCCCGGCGATCGAGCGCGACTTGCGCGGGGCGCTTCGCGAGACGGCGGAGACGCACGCCATCGCCACCTTCGCGGCCAATTTGCGGGGGCTGCTGACGGTGACGCCGCTGGCGGGGCAGACGATCCTGGGGCTCGATCCCGGCTTCCGCACCGGCTGCAAGGTGGCGGTCGTGGACCCGACCGGCAAGCTATTGGACACCGCGACAGTCTACCCGCACGAGCCGCAACGGCGCGCGGAAGAGACGTTGCGCCTCCTGGCCGATCTCGTGGCGCGGCACCGGATCACACTGGTCGCCATCGGCAACGGCACCGCCTCGCGCGAGACGGAGGCGCTCGTGGCCGAGTTGATCCGCCGCGCGGGTGGGGGGCTGCGCTATCTGCTGGTCAGCGAGGCGGGCGCGAGCGTCTACAGCGCCTCCTCGCTCGCTCGCGCCGAGTTGCCGGAACTCGACGTGAGCCTGCGCGGCGCGGTGTCGATCGCGCGGCGGGCGCAGGATCCGCTGCCGGAACTGATCAAGATCGACCCGCGCGCGATCGGGGTGGGGCTCTATCAGCACGACGTGGACGGGCCGGAGCTGGCGACGGCGCTCGATGCGACCGTGGAGAGCGTGGTCAATGCGGTGGGGGTGGAGCTGAACACCGCGTCGCCCGCGCTGCTGGCGCACGTCGCGGGGATCGGGCCGAAGCTGGCCGCGCGGATCGTGGAGTACCGCGACGAGCATGGCCCGTTCCGCAATCGGGCGGGGTTGCGGAAGGTGAGCGGCCTCGGCCCGCGCGCGTTCGAGCAGGCGGCGGGCTTCCTCCGCATGCGCGATGGCGACACGCCGCTCGATGCCAGCGCGATCCACCCGGAGAGTTACGGCGTGGCGACCGCCCTCCTGAAGCGGGCGGGCCTGACCGTGGCGACCCCGCCCGCCGCCCGTCGCGCGGCGCTCGATGCGACGTTGTCACAGACGCCATTGACCACCCTGGCGGCGGAACTCGGCACCGGCGAGCCGACCCTGCGCGACATTCAGGAGCAATTACTGCGTCCGGGCCGCGACCCGCGCGCCGAATCGCCGCCGCCGGTCCTCCGCAGCGATGTGCTGTCGCTGTCCGACCTGAAGCCGGGGCTGCGCCTGACCGGGACGGTGCGGAACGTGGTCGATTTCGGCGCGTTCGTGGATATCGGCGTGAAGCAGGATGGCCTCTTGCACCGCAGCCAACTGCCGCGCGGCGTCACCGTGCGCGTTGGCGATGTGCTGCCGGTGGCGATCCTCCGCATCGAGGCGGAGCGGGGCAGGATCGCGCTGGCGTGGCCGGATGGGGAGGGGGTAGCACCCGATTCGGCGTGAGTGACTGCGGGGCGGGGAGTGAGGCCCGCGCGTGGGTAGCCGAGGGGTTGAAATGCCCCGGAGGGCAGCCACTACCCGTGAAGGGCATACTCTACCCGTGAAGGGCACAATGTCCCCGGCTGAATGGACCTGCGGCCACGAAGTCCACCTCCGTGGACTGGGATGGTTGCGAGCGGTGAGGTTTACTGGCGGCGAGTCGGCGGTACGGGCGTGAGATATCGGGGTTGAAACCCCGGCTAAGGGCGGCTGCGCCGCCACAAAGTCCCCTCCGGGGACTGGCGGGTAGCCAGCACGGCACTTATTTGCCTTCGCAGCAACTCTACGTGCTCATGGTGGCTCATCCCCCTCGCCTCGGATGGGGAGAGGGGTGGCACGCAGCGCCGGGGTGAGGATGGTCGCGGTGCTCCTCGCACCTTGCAATGAAACCCCTCTCCCTGAGAGGGAGAGGGGTGGCGAGCCGGGTGCCCGCGCAGTGGGCGACGAGCCGGTGTGCGGGCCGCACCGGCACCGGATGTTGCCGTTGCACGCCGTGTAGCCGAGGGGTTAAACCCCCCGGCTAGGGGCGGCTGACGCCACCACGAAGTCCCCCTCCGGGGACTGGGGCAGGGGGCGAGGGTGAAGGTGACGCCGCCGCATACGCTGGTATTACGGGCTTGCAAGTCCAACTACGCCCCGCCTCCCGACACCGGCCCCGCCGGGAGGCGCACGGTGAAGGTACTCCCCTGGCCGGGGGTGCTCTCCACGGCGATCGTGCCGCCGTGCCCCTCCACGATCTGGCGGACGATGTAGAGGCCGAGGCCGGTGCCGCCGATCGCGGTCCCCCTGGCGGAGCCGCGCGAGAAGGGCTGGAAGATCGTCTCGCGCTCCGCTTCCGGGATGCCGAGCCCCCGATCGCTGACGGCGATCGTCGCGAACGGTGGCTCCGTGGTGCGATCCCAGCCGATGGCGAGGCGCACGGTGCCCCCGTGCGGCGAGTACTTGAGGGCGTTGCTGACAAGATTGGTCAGCACCTGATCGAGCCGCGCGCGATCCCAGTTGCCGACGACCTGCTCCGGCGCGTCGAAGGCGACGGTGTGCGCGGCGGTCCACTCGCCGCCACTTTCGAGCCGCCCCAGGATCGCCCGGCCCAGCGCGGTCAGGTCGCACGGCTCCGGCTGTAGATCGAGCCGCCCTTGCTGGATTCGCGACACATCGAGGAGGTCGGCGACGAGTCCTTCCATCCGCCCGATCGAACCCTGCACCTGTGCGAGGTAGCGCGCGATGCGCGCCGCGTCCGGCGTGTCGCGCGCGAGTTGGCGCTCCAGGAGTTCGAGGAAGCCCCTGGCCCCGGTGACCGGCGTCCGCAACTCGTGGGAGGCGATCGCGACGAACTGATCGCGCAGGGCGAGCGCCTCCTGCTCCTGCCGGTAGAGGCGCGCGTTGTCGAGCGCCAGCGCGCAGCGCCGGGCCAACTCCTCCGCGATCGCCAACTCCTCCGGCCCGAAGCGCCGCCCAGACTCGGCGGCGGTGGCGAAGGTGAGGACGCCGAGCGAGCGCCCGCGCGCGACGAGCGGCACCGCCAGCACCGAGCGGAGATGCATGGCGCTGCTGACGCGCAGATGATCCGCGTTGCGCGCGGCGGCGTGCAGGATGTCGTCCGTATAGTCGGCGATCAGGATCGGCGTGCCGGAACGGAGCGCCCGGGACGGGGCGTGCGCCCGGTCGGTCGTCGCTTCGGCGGGGAAGCGGCGGGCCTCCTGCGCCAACTCGGCCAGCGCCGGATCGGCGTGGGCGATGGCGAGGCGCTCGGTCCGCCCGTCCGCGTCGAGGAGATCGGCGAAGCACCAATCGGCCAGATAGGGCACGGCGAGCCGGGTCACGCGCGCCAGCGTATCCTCATAGTCGAGCGATTCGGCCAGGTCGGCGCTCGCCTCGGCCAGGAAGCGCGCGATGTCCTCGGCGCGCTTGCGTTTGGCGATGTCCTGGAAACTGCTCACCGCCGCGATCGGCGCACCATCCACGACGACCAGCGCGGCATCGACCGAGAGGTAGGTGATCGCGCCATCCCCGCGCCGGTAGCGCATCTCCTCGCCATGGATCGCCGCGCCGTGGAGGACCGCGCGCGCCAGCGGGTACTCCTCCGGGCGGTACGGGGTGCCGTCGGCGTGGATGGCTCCGTAGCTGGCGTAGCCATGATAGTCGGCGACCGGCAGGAGGGGATGGTGCAGGAGCCGGATCGCCTCCGCATTATGGAAGAGGAGCTGACCCGAGGGGAATCCCGCGAGCGAGACGCCGACCGGGAGTTGTTCGAGGATGGCGTTCAGGCGGGCGCGCTCGTTCGCCAGCGCCGCACGGGCCTGTTCGCGCGCGGCCTCGGCCTCCTTGCGCGCGGTCACATCCCGCACCGCGATGGCGACACCATCGGCGGTGGCCTGCACCCGCCCCAGTAGCGAGCGCCCGCGCAGGGGTGCCTCGATACCGAACTCGGAGAGGCCCGCGCCCGCGAACGCCGCCTCGACTTGCTGCTGGAGGGTGGTGCCGACCAGTTCGGGGAACGTTTCCCAGAGCGCCTGGCCGAGCAGCGCGGCGCGCGGCCTGCCGCTGAGTGCCACGGCGCGGTCGTTGACGTAGGTGAAGCGCCGCTCTGGGGTCAGGATGAAGATCGCTTCGTCGCTGCTGTCCAGCAGGCTGGCGAATTGGGCGGCGAGCGCCGCCGCTGGATCGCTCATGGCGGGGCGCGGTTGCGGGTGCCCTGGCTCGGTCCCGGACATGACGCTGCGTACTCCTCGGTCGGCGCGTCGGTTCGCCCGGCTCAGCGTGCGAACGTGCGGCTGTTGATAGGACAGTAGCGGGATGAGTATACCGTATCCCGGGTCATCATTGGCGCGAGAGCAGGACGAATCTGCCTGCGAGGGTACGCGAACGGGCGGGGCCGATCGGCCCCGCCTGCGGTGCGTTCTTGGTATTCTTGCGTCGCGCCGCGCTATTCCGCCGCCGCCACGAGCGCCGCCGCAGCAGCGGCGTCCGGTGCCGCGCCGACCTGCAAGAGGAGCGTATTGCCCCACGGGTCGCGCGTCACGATCGCCCCGCCCCGTATTTCGTAGGGGATATCCGCCGCCGCCAGCCGCGCGACGACCGCCGCGCGCGCCGCCTCGTTCGGCAGATCGACGGTGAAGAAGCGGAGGCGGACGCTCGCCGTCGGAGCCTGGGTGGCCCCCTGGCTGTGCCAGACGTTCATCCCGATGTGGTGGTGGTAGCCCCCGGCGGAGACGAAGAGCGCGGTCGGCATCGCCGCGACGATGTCGAAGCCGAGGATGTCGCGGTAGAAGGTGGCGGCCTGCGGGATGTCGCCGACTTGTAGGTGCAGGTGCCCCAGGCGCGTCCCCGCCGGGAGACCCTGCCATACCCCCCCGGCGCGCGCCGCCTCGTTCAGCAGGCCACGCAGATCGACCGGGTCGCTCCCCATCTGCACCTGGCCGCCGCGCCAGGTCCACTCGTCGCGCGGGCGGTCGCGGTAGATCTCGATGCCGTGGCCGTCCGGGTCCTCGAGGTACAGCGCCTCGCTGACGCGGTGGTCGCCCTGACCGGGGACCGGCAGGCCGAGTTCGAGCCAGTGGCGCAGCCACGCGCCGAGCGCGGCCTGCGTGGGGAGGAGGATGGCGAAGTGGTAGAGGCCGGTGTAGCTGCGACCCCCGCGCGGCCAGGGTGCGGCACCCTGCCGCTCGCTGAGCAGCAACAACGGCTGACCGGCGACGCCGAGGGTGGCGCTCGTCTCGTCCTGCGCGAGGAGTGCGAGGCCGATCGGCCCGGTGTAATAGTCGACCGAGCGCGCCAGGTCGGCGACGCTGAGCGCGAGCAGCCCCACGTTCGTCGCGGGGTCGATCGGGGTGTCGTGCGTGGCCGTGGAGGTGGCGGTCATCGGTAGCTCCTTGGGTAGTCGGTGGTCCGTGGTCCGTGGTCCGTAGTGGCGGGGCGTTACAAGCGAGAGGATGTTCTGCGAGCGGTAGCGCCGTCTTTGGCGAGTCAACGCCCGCTGTCTCACCGTCCCTTTCTACGGACCACGGACCACGGACCACCGACTTACGCCAATTCCTTCAACAGCTCATCCAGGTCGATCTCGCCGCCACCTTGTGTGTCGTACAGCGTGCAAAGACGACTGTACCCCCTCGCTTATCCTTGTCAAGTAGCTCACGAAAGATTAGAATGAGGGCGTATGGGGGTGCCCGCGATGAGCCAGACCGTCGATGCCACCGAGGATAGCAGCGCGCCACCGTTCGATAGCGCGTTCTGTCCCGTTTTCCACCGCGCGGTCGAGTTGATCGGGCGGCGCTGGACCGGCGCGATCGTGCGCGCGTTGCTCTGCGACATCACCCGTTTCAGCGACCTGACCCGCGCGATCCCCGCGCTCAGCGACCGGATGCTCTCCGAGCGCCTGAAGGAGTTGGAGGGATCGGGGATCGTGGCGCGCACGGTGATCCCGACCACGCCGGTGCAGGTCGCGTACCGCCTGACGCCGAAGGGCGCGGCGCTAGTCCCGGCCCTGGTCTCGATCAGCGCCTGGGCGGGGGAGTGGCTGGCGGATGAGGCGTGAGAGTGCAGTCCGTGGTCCGTAGTCGTAGAGATACTACTCATGCCGCTGCGAAGGTGTTGACCCAGTCAGCAGGTTCTTAGCGGATGCTCTCGGTGCGGCAAGCAACTGCGAGCCGGGGTACGGGCCGCGTCGGCCCATGTCGCACGCTATTGCACTTACGACGGCATTTCCCCTCTCCCCGGATGGGGAGAGGGGTGCCACCCCCAGGCGGCGGGGTGAGGGCAGCTGCGACGCCGCCGCATCCGCGTCATAACTCCGGGGGCTGAAGCTACCCCTGAAGGGCAGCCACCCCCGGCTGCGGGTAGCCAGAGGCGGCACCGGCGAAGTGCCCCGGAGGGCAGCTACTCCCCATGAAGGGCATACTACCCGCCAGCGCGGGCTGGGGCCATCCCCTCTGCTATCCCGTGCGCCATGTTACTGGCAGGGTGTCCGACCGGATAGGCGATGCGCGTAAAGAGGGGGAGCGATGGCGTTCAACGTGAAGAAGCGCGGCAAGCTGACCTATTACTACGAGGGCGAGCGCCCGATCTTGTCGGCGCTGGTGACCGAGGAACTGCCGGATGGCGACGTCAAGATCGCGTTCGCGGGGCTGACCGGCGGCTATTCGGCGCAGACGGTGCTGGGGCTGCCGGAGGTGGTGACGATGGACCCGCATCGCGAGGTGCCGCTCGTCTTCGCCTGCTACGAGCGGTGGTTGCGGGACGCGGGCATCTGCGAGTCGTTGCGCGACGTGGACTTCATCGAGGTCCATGCGTTCGGTTGCCAGCCGAAGTCGCCGAACCCGCTCGTCGATCCGACCGGTTACGCCGCCGAAGTGGCGCGGCTCCGCGCGGCCTACGCCGAGGCGTACCGCGCCTATTTCGCTGAGCAGTTGCCCGACAATGGCGTCCCGTGCCGCTTCACCGTGCACGTCGTGGATGTGCCGGACGCGGCGGCCTCGTACGAGTTCTACGCGACGGCGCTGTGGCAGCGGGCGCTGAATAGCCGGTAGTCCGTGGTCCGTAGTAAGGGGCGATAGTGTCGCTCGGTAGACAGCAACCGCCGCGCCTCAGCAAGCCTTTTACGGACCACGGACCACGGACCACGGACCACGGACCACGGACTACCGACCACAGGCTACGGACTTCCCATTCCCGAACAGGTGCGTAGCGCAGGATCGGCGATCACTCCGGCATGGTGCCGTTCGCGGTGCCCGCCGTCGCCAGGAGTTCCGGCGCGGGGCGGGCGGCGAGGGTCCGCTCTGGCGTCGCTGTCGGCGTCGGCGTGCTGTCGGGCGCTGGTGTGGCGGTGATGGTGGTGTCGCCGCCCAACATGCCGCCGAGCGAGCCGAGGAGCCGGGTCAGTTCCGCCGGGATGACGTAGGTCGTGCCCGCGCCCGCGCCGAGCGCCTTCACCGCTTCCAGGCTCTGCAAGGTCAGGGTGCGCGCGTCGAGCGTGCGGGACACGGCGTTGACGGTGGCGAGCGCCTGCGCGTCGCCCTCGGCCTGGAGCATCCGCGCCTGCCGCTCGCCTTCGGCCTGCAACACTCGGGCCTGGCGCTCCCCCTCCGCCTGGAGGATGCGCGCCTGCTGGTTCCCTTCGGCGACGGTGACGCTCACCTGGCGCTGCCCTTCGGCCTCGGTGACGGCGGCGCGGCGGGTCCGCTCGGCGGACATCTGCCGGTTCATCGCCTCCTGCACGTTGCCGGGCGGCACCACCTCGCGGATCTCCACGGTGGTCACCTTGACGCCCCAGCGTTCGGTCGTCTCGTCGAGCTTCTGCCGCAACGTCTCGTTGATCTGCTCGCGCTTGGAGAGGACATCATCGAGCGGGATCTCGCCGATCACCGCGCGCAGGGTCGTGGCCGCAATGCCCAGGGACGCGCTGGCGAAATCGTTGACCGCCACCACGCTCGCCAGGGGATCGAAGACCTGCCGGTAGACCAGGAAATCGACGTTGAGCGGCACGTTGTCCGCCGTGATGCACGACTGGTGGGGGATCTCCACGAAGCGCTCGCGGAGGTCCACCAGCACCGGGCGGTCGATGAACGGGATCAGGATGACCGCGCCCGGTCCCTTCGCGCCCAGGCACTTGCCGAGGCGGAAGACGACCAATCGCTGATATTCGCGGGTGATGCGGATGCTCTGCGTGAGGAGCAGCGCGATGAGGATGACGACGATAGCGAGCGCGGCGAGGCTAACGGTCCACATCGGGGAATTCGCTTTCTCCGGCTGCGCCGGGGTCCAGGGGCTGCACGACAAGGGTCAATCCCTCGCGTTCGAGGATCAGGACCGGCAGATCGGCGGCGATCGGCGTGGCAGCGGCGCGCGCGGACCAGAGTTGCCCCGCCACTTGCACCACGCCGGACGGGGCCAGCGGGCCGACGGTGGTGCCCGCCATCCCGCCCTCGGGCAGGGCGTAGCGATAGGGCGGGATGGCGCGGCTGCGGGCGGCGATGGCCCCCACCCCCAGGCCGAACGCCCCGAGGAGCGCCGCCAGCGCCAGCACCGCCGGGAGGGCGACGGCCTCGCGTGTTTGGCCGGACGAGTTGAAGAGGAGCAGCGAGCCGGGCACGAACGCGACGAGGGCCGCCAGGGTCAGCGCGCCGTGCGTGGACGCCTGGATGTCGGTCACGACGAGCGCGAGGGCGAGGATGAGCAGGAGCAGTCCGGCCCAGTTGAGCGGCAGGGTCAGCAGCCCGACGACGCCGAGGAGGAGGGCCGCGCCGCCCACCAGACCGGGGACGAATGCGCCCGGATGGAGCGCCTCCAGCAGCACGGCCAGCGCTCCGAGCGTCAGCAACAAGTAGACGATGGTCGGGTCGGCGAGCCATGCGGGCACCCACGCGGTCAGCCCGGCCACCGCGCCGAGCGACGCCGCCGTGCTTGCGCCCGCCGGGAGGGTCTGCCCGCTGGCGGCGGCGGTCGCCGTCGGCAGCGCCGCAGTGCGCGTCGGCGGGGCGGTCCCGAGTGTGGCGTCGGGGCGCAGCATCCCCGCGCCGAGGGCGAGCGCGCCGAGGCCGAGCGCCACGACTGCGGCGAGGACCAGCGTCCGAAAGCCGCCCCACCTGCGCCGAACGGGCGCGGGGCGCGCGGGCGATTGGCGGCGCAGGTGCGTCTCCAGTTCGGTGACGAAGGCCGGGCGGGGCCGCGCGGTATGGGCCGCGTCGTGCAGGGTCGCCCGGATTCGCCCCGAGATAGGGTGGTCGTCCGACGTGTGCGGGGTGTCGTCGTTGCCACAGTTGGTCATCAGCGATCCTCCTCGCGATAGGCGCGGCGGAGACGATCCAGCGCGCGGTGCAGCAGGGTCCGCACGGCCCCGTCGCCCCGCCCGAGCACGACGCCGATCTCCGCCGGGCGGAGTTCGCCGAAATAGCGCAGCGTCACCGCCTCGCGCTGGTCGTGCGGGAGGGTCGCCAGCAGGCGATGGAGCCGGGTCGCCTCGTCCGCCTGGATCGCGGAACCCTCCGGCGAGAGCGCGGCGTCGGCCAGCGCGTCGAGCGTCGGTTCGCCCTCCTCGGTGTCGGCGTCGCGTCGGTCGGTCAGCGCGATTAGGCGTCGCTGCCGCCGCTGGAAGTCGCTCAGCGCGTGGTGGGCGATCGCGAAGAGCCAGGCGGCGAAGTGATCCTGCTCGCGGTAGTGGCCGAGGCTCGCCAGCGCCGCGCCGAAGGTGGCGGCGGTGAGGTCCTCGGCGTCCTGCGCCGCGCGGACGTGCGCGTAGTGGTAGCGATAGATCGGCCCCACGTAGGCGCGGTAGAGGACCGCGAACGCCTGCGGATCGGCGCACGCGGCGGCGATGAGTTGTCGCTCCGCCGCCCGGTCCGCCTCCACGCCCGCGCGCCCGCCCTCCCGGCCCTCGCGTTCATCCCCCGTCACCAGCGTCACCGCCTGCGTCATCGACGTACCCTTCGCGCGCGGTTCATCCCACTACTTAATCTATCGCGCGAGCGGTGTTTGCGTTACGGGTAGGGGTTCTGTAATTTCATCGACATAATCTGATAGCGCTGCGCCGGGGGCTAACCGTCGCAGTATGCGCGGTATTCGGGGACGGGCGCGACTACGGCATACCACGCTCATCGAGGAGTCGTAATTGGCAGGGGTTTTGGAGCGGCGGACGGGGCGGGATGTAGCGGTCGTCGGGCGCATTCGGTATGGCCGGGCGCGGTGCCGTCGGCGGCGTCGCCGGTCGGGCGACGGCGGGGGCCGCGCCGCCGTAGTAAGGCAGATCGCGATCGACGAGGCAGGGAGCGGGGGTGGCGCTCGTCGCCGCCAGCGCCGGGAACGCGCCGCCCTGCCAAAGGGCAACTTCTCCCACCAGCAGCCCGAAGAGTAGCGCCCCGGCGAGCAGCGTGGCGCGGCGGACGGCTGATAGCTTACGCATCACGGCTCTCCTCGTTCGCGCTAGGGGTGACTGTGCCGATAACAATGCGCGACAGCGGCAGGGGGGTTCGTTCGCTGTACGCTGGTTGCAGCGGTCGCCGGAGAAAATTCAGTCGCGCCGGGCGTGCCACTCGCGGGCGAGGAGGCCGTAGTAGTGCTCGTCCTCGAAGTGGTCGCCGACCGGGTAGCGCTCGCGCAACGCCCCTTCGTAGACGAAGCCGAGCTTCAGGAGCAGTCCCTTGGAGCGCCCGTTGGCGTCGTCGATGATCGCCTCCACGCGGTGCAGGCCGAGCGGGCCGAACGCATAGCCGAGGATCGCGGCCAGCGCCTCCGCCATCAGCCCCTGCCCCCAGACGTCGCGGTGGAGGGCGTAGCCGATCTCCGCGCGGTGCCGCCCGAGGTCGAAGGCGTGGAGGCTGCACGAGCCGAGCAGGCGGTCGTCGTCGCGGCGGGCGAGGCCCCAGCGGAGGAGTTCGCGGCGGGCCGCGCGCGCCGCGATCGTCGCGATCAGCGCGTCGGTCTCCGCGAGGGTGTGGTGCGGTGGCTGCCCGTAATAGCGCATCGTCTCCTCGTCGGCGAGGATCGCGTGGAGGGCGTTGGCGTCGTGCTGCCCGATCGGGCGCAGGCGCAGGCGCGGGGTGTGCAAGATCGGGAAGGGGAGGAACGGGTCGCGGGGCGCGGTGTCGCGCCGCTCGTCGGGATCGCACACGCCGTTCATCGCCCCTCCACATCCATCCGCCAGCGCCAGCGACGCACCATGCCACGACCACTATAGAGAGTAACCCGCGCCCGCGCCCGTGGTTGCGGGCGCTCGGCGCGATGACCCGCCGAAGGGCGGGTCTGCGGTATGGGGATGTCGGCTCTGTGGGAGTGGGCCGTGGCCGAACTCCTGCGTGGGGGGCTGGTACGGAGCCACGCGATTGGTATCGACGCGCCCTGATTTTTGGACGCCGACGTTTCCGGCCTGAGCGTGCATGGGCGGAGCACTGGGACCACCGGCGGGACGAACGGGATATAGGCAATCCTTCGCGATGGGCGTATCCTGATCCTACTGTGTTGACGCAGCGACCATTGGCCTGCGTTGCCCTGCCCTGCCCCTCTCCCACCCGTGTTGCCCCCCGTTGCTCATCCGAACCGCAGTAGTATCACGAAGAATCAAGGGAGCATGATGGTCGCAGATGATCGCCGGGATGCTGTATCGCCCCGTGTTATTTCCCTGCCCGATGGTGCGCTCGCCGATGCGCTTGTCGGCGGGCTCCTCGTCCTCGATACGGAAGGGATCGTGCGCGCGGCGAACGTGTCCGCGCAGCGACTCCTGGCCCAACCGGAAGACGCGCTCGTCGGGCGACCGATCGTGGCGGCGCTGCCCGTGACCACGCGGCGCGGTGACCGCCCGCTGGCGGCGGAGAAGCATCCGGCGATGGTGGCGCTGCGGAGCGGGGAAGCGCAACAGCGCGCTGCGCTGCGCGTCAATAGGCCGGACGGTGCGTCGCGGTGGTTCGCGGTGGACGCCGTGCCGATCCGCGACGCGGGTCGGGTCGCACACGTCGTCGTCACCTTCAACGATGTGACGGTGCGCCGGGAAGGGGACGAGCGCCTGCGCCTCCTCGAATCGGTCGTCGTCACCGCCAACGACGCGGTGCTGATCACCGAGGCCGAGCCGATCGATCTGCCCGGCCCGCGGATCATCTACGTCAACGACGCCTTCACGCGCATGACCGGCTACAGCGCCGAGGAAGTACTGGGGCGCACGCCGCGCCTCCTCCAAGGCCCTTTGTCGAGCCGGGTGACCCTCGATCGGTTGCGCGCGGCGCTCGCCCGCTGGGAGTCGATCACCGTCGAGATGTGCAATTACCGCAAGGACGGAACGGAGTTCTGGGTCGAGTTCAGCATCGTGCCGGTGACGAACGCGCACGGCTGGTATACCCACTGGGTCTCGGTGCAGCGGGACATCACGGCGCGCAAGCAGATCGATTCGTTACGCCACCAGGCCACGCACGACGCGCTGACCGAACTGCCGAACCGCGTCCTCTTGCAGGATCGCCTCACCCAGGCACTCGCCGACGCCGCGCGGGACGCCACCCCGATCGCCCTGCTCCTGCTCGACCTCGATCGCTTCAAGGAGATCAACGACACTCTCGGCCACCATGTCGGCGATCAACTCTTGCAGCGGATCGGCCCGCGCGTGCTGGAATTGTTGCGCGGGGCGGACACGATGGCGCGACTCGGCGGCGATGAATTCGCGGTGCTCCTGCCGGGCGCGGAAGAGGCGGCGGCGACCGCGCTGGCGACCGAGATCCTCGCGGCGCTGGCCGTCCCGTTCATGCTCGAAGGGCAGAGCCTCGATGTGGGGGCCAGTATCGGGATCGCGCTGGCCCCGGCGCATGGCGACGATGCGGCCACCCTGCTGCGCCATGCCGACGTGGCGATGTACGTCGCCAAGCGCGGGCATCAGGGCCATGCGGTCTACGATCCGGCGCAGGATGGCAATAACCCCCTGCGTCTGGGCTTGATGGGCGAACTGCGCGCCGCGATCGCGCAGGGCGAATTGTTGCTGCACTATCAGCCGAAGCTCGATCACACCAGCGGGCGCGTGAGCGGCGTCGAGGCGCTGCTCCGCTGGCCGCACCCGGTCCACGGCCTGATCGCGCCCGATCAGTTCATCCCCCTGGCGGAGCAGACCGGCCTGATCGCGCCATTGACGTGGTGGGTGCTCGAGACGGCGCTGGCGCAGTGCCAGACCTGGGCGCGCAATGGGCTGCTTCTCGGCGTGGCGGTGAACCTCTCGGCGCGAACGCTGCACGATCTGGCGTTGCCCGCGCGGATCGCCGCGTTGCTGGCAACCTATGGCGTCCCCGCCGGGCTGCTGACGCTGGAGGTGACCGAGAGCGCCCTGATGGCCGACCCGACGCGGGCGCTGAATGTGCTCACGCAGCTTGCCGAGCAGGGTGTCTGCCTCGCGATCGACGATTTCGGCACCGGCTACTCCTCGCTCGCTTACTTGAAGCGCCTCCCCGTCCACCAATTGAAGATCGACCGCTCGTTCATCCAACATCTCGTCGAGGGCGGTGCCGACGCCGCGATCGTCGCCTCCACGATCGGGCTGGGGCATCACCTCGGGCTGCGGGTCGTCGCGGAGGGGGTGGAGACCGCCGAGGCGTGGCAACTCCTCGCCGCGTCCGGGTGCGACGTGTCGCAGGGGTATCACCTCAGTCGCCCGGTGACCGCGACCGAGTTGGAGCGCTGGCTGCGCGCCGGGGGAAACGACCTGGCCGCGCTCGGTGAACAGATCGCGGAGGCGGTGGATTAGGCTGCGGTGGCGGCGTGCCTCAATATAGCGCCTCGGTCGGCGTCAAGGATGGACCGGGGTTCCTGCCCCTCGCCTGCTGGGTGGAGCGCTTACGGATGCCACTCACGCGCCGGTGGGATGGCCTGGCTGGAGGCTTCCAGCGTCGCCACCCATTCCTCGATGAAAGCAGCGCCCTTATGGGCTGCTTCCTCGTAGGTCGCGCCATGCGCGTGCAGGCCGGGCAGCTCTGGCACGCTCACCACATAGATCCGATCCTCGGGATCCCATTGCAGCAGCGTCGAATAGTGCGGGGCGGGGCCAACGGCCCCGCCCCGCGCACTCGTCCAATCGTGCCCGTCATTGTTCAGGAGAGGGCGGGCGTCCCCTGCGGGCGCTCGGCCACCACAACCTCCGGGGTCGCCGCGACCGCCCTGGCCCCGCCACGTCCGGGGCGGAGGGCCAGCGCGAAGACGATGCCGACCGCGCAGACGAGCCCCGCGACCAGCAGCGCATCGTTGTAGGCCGCGACGGTGCCTTGCTGGAGGGCGGCGCGGACGACCGCGGTGGTGGCCGCGTCGAGGTGCGCCGCCGCCAGCGCCTGACTCCCCCCATCCGCGAGCGCCTCCGGGCGAAGGCCGTTCGGCAAGGTGATGCCGACCACGGCCTCCGCGACGTGAACCCGGAGGCGGGCGGCGTAGATCGCGCCGAGGACCGCGACCCCGAAGACGCTCCCGAGCTGCCGCGTCATGTTGAGGATGCCGCTCGCCACCCCCGCCTTGTTGCGCGGCACCGCGTTCATGGCGATGTTCGACGCGGGGGAGCTGATCAGCCCCGCGCCGCAGCCGACGAGGAGGAACGAGGGGAAGAAGGTGCCGTAGCCCGCGCCGGGGACGAGGCGGCGCGAGGCGAGGATCAGGGCGAGGCTGACGCAGCCGAGCCCGATCACCAGCACCGGGCGCGCGCCGATCCGCTCGACGAGCCGCGCCCCGAGCGGCGCCCCGACGGCCATCAGGCCGAGCGGGATCGTATGGATCCCGGCCTGGAGCGCGGTGTAGCCCAGGATCCCCTGCATGTAGAGGGTCATGAAGAAGAGGAGTCCGTAGATGCCGAAGAGGTAGGCGAGGTTGATGCCGCAGGCGATCGTGAAGGCGAAGGAGCGGAAGATCCCGAAGTCCACCATCGGGTCGCTCTGCCGCGTCTCCACGATGGCGAAGGCGATGAAGAAGACGACCGAGGCGGCGAACAGACCGAGGATCCGCCCGCTGGTCCAGCCCCAGCCCTGCCCCTCGATCAGGCCGAAGGTGAAGGCGAAGAGGGCCGGGGTGAGGGTGGCAACCCCGGCGAAGTCGATGTGCCCGACCTTGCTGGTGTCGCGCGATTCCCGCACATAGCGGAAGGTGAGGACGAAGACGAGCGCGCTGACCGGCACGTTGATGAAGAAGATCGAGCGCCAGTCCAGCACCTGCACCAGCACGCCGCCGAGCAGCGGCCCGGCGACGATGGCGAGGCCGCCGAACGCCGACCAGAGGCTGATCGCGACCGCGCGGACCCGCCCCACGAAGGTGGCGGTGATGATCGAGAGGGTGGCGGGCATCACGATCGCGCCGCCGATCCCTTGCAGGACGCGGCAGGCGATCAGCAAGTCGAGGTTCGGGGCGACCGCGCAGAAGAGCGATGCGGCGGTGAAGATCACCATGCCGATCAGGAAGACCTTGCGCCGCCCGAAGAGATCGCCGAACTTGCCCATCGTCACCACCAGCACGGCCAGGGTCAGCGCGTAGGCGTTGATCAGCCATTCGAGCGACGAGGTCGGCGTGTTGAAGGCGCGCTGGATCGTCGGCAACGCCACGTTGATCATCGTCCCATTCACGCTCAGCATGAAAAAGGCGGTGCAGATCGCCCAGAGGGTCGGCCAGTGCGCCCGCTCCTCCTGCTCCACGAGCCGTTCCGCCTGTAGCGCAGTCCGCGCGACCATTCGTTCCTTCTCCGTCTCTTAAACGTCACCGCATCGCCCCGAGTCGGGATGTTTTCCGGCATGTATGCTCAGCGGGGTATGGCGGTGCGACAGTCGCTTAAATACTCGCCGTCGCCGCGTTCGGCGTGCTCGCCACCGGCTCCAGGGGGAGGGTATCACCGTTGCCGGTCAGCAGTTCCAGGAGATCGGCCAGTTGCCGCTGCCGCGTCGGCCCCAGGGCGTCGATCCGTTCGGCGATCGGCCCCTGGCGGAAGAGCGCGCGGTCGTCCAGGATCGCCAGCCCCCCGGGCGCGACCCGCACCAGCGTGGTGCGCCGGTCGGTGGGGTGGGTGACGCGCTCCGCGACGCCGCGCCCTTCCAGGCGGTCCACCACGCCGGTCGCGGTGGAGCGGGGGATGCCGAGCAGCGCCGCGAACTGGCTCATCGGCGTCGGGCCGTGATCGCGCAGGCGGCGTAGGATCCAGATATCGGCGAGGCGCAGGCCGTAGCGCGCTTGCAGCGTGGTCTGCACCGGTTCGGCCAGGATCACGGCGCGGTAGAGGGCGCGTCGCGCGCGGTCGGCATCGGTCGGGGTACTCACGAAATCGCTCCCACGAAGAAAGTTCGGCAGATCGAATAGTTCGACCTGCCGTAATAATAACGGATCGCCGCGCGACCGTCAAGGCGCAGGCGCGCGGCGCGGCTTGTGCTGTCGTGCGGGGCGACAGCGGTCGTGCCAACAAACGATTCGCGGGGTGGGCCGTATATCGGGCAGGACGGGTTCGCTCTTAGTGGTCTGTTTCACGCAGACGTGTCGGGGTACGGCGTGGGGCGGACCCCTCCCCGCCGCTGCGGCGGCGACCCGCCCCTGAAGCGGGCGGGTGGGGACGGCCCCGGCCACCCCCATACGCTATGGTGAAACGCAGCACTCGGGAGGGATGTGGTGAGGTGGTGGGCGGGGCGACCGAGTACGACGAGGCGGGCGGCGTCGTGGGCGCTCCTCCTCCTGCTCGTGCTGCCCGTGGCGGCCTTTTCGCCCGCCGCGCGGGCCGGAGCGGCGGGGCCGACGGTCAGCGTCGGCATCCGCAACTATACCTTCCAGCCCGCCCGCCTCACGATCGCGCCCGGCACGACGGTGCGCTGGACCAACCTGCAATTCGACGCCAACGACGTGGCCGTGCGCGAGGGGCCGGTCCTCTTCCGCTCGCCGCAACTACGCGGCGGCGAGTCGTTCTCGTACACCTTCACCATGCCCGGCACCTACCGCTACGAGAGTTCGCCCCACCCCTTCGTGGTCGGCGAGGTCGTGGTCGTCGCGGACGAGCGCCAATTCTTCCCGGCGACCGGCTTCGCGGTGGGGGGGGTGTTTCTGCGCTACTGGCGCGCGCACGGCCTCGACCTCGACGATCCGGGCCTCTCCGCGCGCGCGAGCCTGGCCCTCTTCGGCTACCCGCTCGGCCCGGCGCACGACGAGACGCTCGACGGGCGTGCCACGCTGGTCCAATACTTCGAGCGCGCGCGCTTCGAGTATCACCCGGAGAATCCGCAGCCGTACGACGTGCTGCTCGGCCAGTTCGGGCGCGCGCTCCACCCGCCCGATCCGCCCGCCACGCCGCTGCCGGGGGCCGCTTACGCCGCCGACACCGGCCACAACCTGAGCGGGCACTTCCGCGATTTCTGGGCGCCCAATGGGGGGCTCGCCGTCTTCGGGCTGCCCCTCTCCAAGGAGTTCGACGAACGGCTGGCGGACGGGCGGGTCTACCGGGTGCAGTATTTCGAGCGCGCCCGCCTGGAGTATCACCCGGATAACGCCGCGCCCTACGATGTGCTGCTCGGCCAGTTCGGGCGGCAATTCGCGGGGGGGCGGTAACGCGATGGGGGTGAGGGTGCTGGGACGCGCCGGTGCGGCACGGTGTGGGCTGGGCTGTCTCGTGCCGTGTCCGATCCATTGCCGGGGACCACCGCATGCCGCCACGCCCGACTTGCACGGAGGAGTGGGAGAACAGCGAGAAGGAATGGGAGCAAGCATGTCCGCACAGCAACGCCTGCTCAGTCTGGCGGCGATCGTCGCCGTCCTCTTCGGGTCGATCGCTTTCGGGGCGTCGAACGCCGTGGCCGCCGCCGCCCCGGTGAGTGTGGCGACCGGGCTGAGTGGCACGTTCTTCATCGCTGTCGGCGACGATGGCGCGCTCTACGGCTTCGATGCCGGGGCGTCCAACACCGAGACGATCAAGCCGCCGGCCGGGGCACCGGCGGATGCCACGCCGTTGCAGCGCGGCCTGACCGGCAGCGTCTTCCGCATCGCCCCGAACGGCACCAAGACGACGATCGCCAGCGGCCTGCCCGCGTATGGCGGTAGCGGCGCATCCGGCATCGTCGTGGCGAACGGCTTCGTCTGGCTGATCATCTCGCCGAGCCCGGCGGCGCAGTACGGCGCGAAGCCGTATCCGAACGAGGGCTTCCTGGTCAAGATCGCCCTCCAGGGTGGGGCGGTCACGCCGGTGGCGGATCTCGCCGGCTACGAGAACAAGAACAACCCGGATGGCACCGATGTCAACCCCAATCCGTATGGGCTGGTGCTCAGCCCGGACGGGAACCTTTACGCGACCGACGCGGGCGGCAACGACTTGCTGAAGATCGCCCCGGCGACCGGTCAGATCGCGCTGGCGACCCTCTTCCCGACGCTTCCTGGCACGGAGGCGAACCCCGAACTCGGCGGGAAGAAGGAGGCGCAGGCGGTGCCGACCGGCATCGTGAACGCGCCGGGCGGCGGCTTCTTCGTGACCAATCTGCCCGGCGAGGGTGGCGCGCCCGCGCCCGGCTCCGGCAAGATCGTCCGCGTCTCCGCCGATGGTAAGGTCAGCGACTTCGCCACCGGCTTCAACTTCGCGGTCAATCTGGCCGTCGGCCCGGACAAGCAGCTCTACATCGCCGAACTGGTCGGCGGCTTCGGCCCGCAAGGCCCCACCCCCGGCAAAGTCTCGCGCGTACTGGCGGACGGCACGAAGCAGGTCATCGCCGACGGGCTGGACACCCCGCACGGCCTCGCCTTCAACGCCGCCGGCGATCTCTTCATCTCGACCGGTGTGGCGAGCCTCGGCCCGCCGCCACCGGCCCCGAAGGGCGCGATCGTCCGCATCGACGGCGTCGGTAAGGTCGCCGCGCCGAGCCCGACCCCGACGGCGACCATCGTCCCGACGCGGGCAGTGACCCCGGTCCCGACCGCGACCCTCCCGGCCAACACCCCGACGGCGACCCCGCCGACCATGCCCGGCCTGCCGAACACCGGCGCGGGTGGCGGCACGGCGGTTGCCGCGGGCGAGCCGTCCCTGCCGCTCCTGTCGTTCCTCGCCCTCGCGGCGCTGGCGGCGGTCGGCGGTGGCTTCGCCCTGCGGCGGCGGGCGCGCTAGTCGGCAGTCGGCAGTGAGAAGGACGGCAGTGGGGATAACCCACTGCCGTCTCTCTCGTTTCAACGCGCTATTGCTTTGCCAGCCGCCACCGATTCCCGATGAACCTTCTGCCGACTGCTGACTGCTGACTGCCGACTACCCCGCCAGCCCACTCAGCGCCGCATAGTCGTCATCGCCGAGGGTCAGATTGGCGGCGGCGAGGTTGCTCTCCAGGTGTGCGATCGCGGTGGTGCCGGGGATCGGCAGGATGGCGGGGGAGCGGCGTAGGAGCCAGGCGAGCGCCAGCTGCTGCCTGGTGGCCCCGAGGCGCGCGCCGACCGCGTCCAGCGTCGCCTCCGCCGTCGCGTAGCGCCCCCGGCTGAGCGGGAACCAGGGGAAGAAGGCGATGTCGTTGGCCGCGCAGTAGTCCACGACCGCGTCGTGCCTGCGCGCCAACAGGTTGTACTCGTTCTGCACCGCCGCGATCGGCATGATGTCGCGTGCGCGCTCCACCTGCGCGATCGTCACGTCCGAGAGGCCCAGGTGGCGGATCAGCCCCTCGTCCCGCAATGTTTTCAGGTAGGTGATCGTCTCGTCGGCGCGGGCGGCGTCGAGGCGGTGCAGGAAGTAGCAGGGGAGCTGTTGCAGCCGCAGATGTCGCAGGCTCTGCTCGATTCCCCGGCGGATGTTGGCGGGGTCGTTGGCGGGCTGGAACTGCGGCGTCACCCCGCCCTTGGTGGAGACGATCACGCCCGGCGGATAGGGGGCCAGGGTCGCCCCGATGACCGCCTCGCTCTGCCGGTACATCTCGGCGGTGTCGATGAAGTTGACGCCGAGCGCGACGGCGCGGGTCAGCACCGCGCGCGACTCCTCGTTGTCGGCGATGCGGTTGGTGCCGAGGCCGAGGCGATGGACCGTCAGATCGCCGCCGAGGGTGATCGTCCCGGCGGTGGCGGCGCGGATATCGGCCATGCGTGCTGTCCTCCTCACGGTTGCGGTCGCGGGTTTCGTGGCTGCCGGGCGGCGCGGATCGTGCGCCCGCCACGGTTGTTCCATCGTTTGTGCGCCGATGGTGCCCGGTCGCTCAGGCGGGCGCGGCCTCGACGCGCAGGCGCACGCGCTGCCCGAGCGCCACGATCAGCCAGACGAAGAGGAAGAAGCCGAGCGTGATCCCGACCGCGTAGAGGGCCACGCCCGGATAGCCACCGACCTTGCCCGGATCGAGGAAGGGGTAGGTCAGCCCGCGCCCCGGGGGGGCGAGCAGCCAGTCGGTCACCAGCACCAGCGGGATCAGGCGGTGCAGGACGTTGTTGACCCACGGGACCGGCGTTTGCAGCGCGTCGGTGTAGCCGCTGAGGAGGAGGCCGTAGACGACGCCGGTCGTTGCCATGTACGCCACCGCCGCGCCACGGATGAGGTCGCGGCGCGGGGAGGGGGTGTCGCCGATGAGCGCGGTGACGAGCAGGACGAGCGCCGCGAAGATGTTGCTCTCGATCGTGAAGAAGCTGAAGAAGTTGCCGACATCAAAGGGGCCGCGCGCGACGCCCGACGATAACTGGTAACCGATCGCCGCGAAGGTCAGCAGCGCGAAGGCGAGGCGATAGGCGCGTACCCACGTCGGCATGGCGATTCCCCTCGTTGATTGCTCGTCATGCCCGGACGAGCGGCGGTATCGTGTTAGGGTGCCGGAGTGGTGATGCGGCACGCCATGTTGCTCCTCTCGTTGTAGCCCTTTTGTCACACCGCTGTCAATGAGGCGATCGTGCTGCGAAGGGTGTGGCGCGCGACGTGCAGGGGTCCAGGCACGCGGGGCGCGACGCTGATGCCCCGCGCTGGCCGATCTTCTGAGGGGTGAGAATCGAGGGCGCGCATGGTGTTCCGCAAGGCCTACGACACCGTTAACAAGGTGGGGCGGACCTGGATGAACCTGAACCAGGGCAACTACAACAGCCCGGCGCAGGCCGCGCGCGAGTCCGACGGCGCGCGCGAACTGCTGGCGCGCGTGGTGGCCGACTGGCCGCAGGGGCAGCCGGAGACCCCGGCAGTGACCGCCGCACGCGACTTCCTGCGACGCGAGGAACGCTGACGCCCGAGCCTGGGCGATGAATGGACTCGCGAGCATTTGCCCCGGTTATGGCTAGCCGTCTTCCCGGCGTGGGGTGCCGTTGAGCTGAAGTGCCCCGGCGGGCAGCCACTACCCCGGAGGGTAACCTCCCCCTGGCCAAAGGGCGACTTGCGCTGCCACGAAGCCCACGGCGTATTTGCCGGTGGCACCGGGCGTGGGTTGTAGGTTTGGCTGGCCGAGGGCGTGACGCTGAGGGCCGCGCTGGCATAGAATGTGCTTATCGCTTGATAAGCAACGAGGAGGGATGTGGCTGACAGGCGGCGGGGCGGCACGGCGGGAGAGCGGGACGAGACGGCGCGCGCCATCGTGGCGGCGGCGCGGCGCTTGTTCATGGCACACGGCTACCGGGCGGTCAGCACGCGCCGGGTGGCGGAGGCGGTCGGGCTGACGCAGCCGGCCCTCTACCATCACTTCGCCACGAAGGAGGAGTTGTACGTCGCGGTGGCGCTGCACGAGTTGGGGCGGCTGCGAGCGGGGATCGAGCGACTCGCCGGGCGGGAAGAGGTCTGGTCGGCACGGCTGCACGACATCGCGCGCTTCATGCTGACAACGGTCGATTACGACTTCCCGCTGATGTACCACGACATGGGCACCGAACTCGGCGCGGCGGCGCGCGAACGCCTCGGCGCGGCCTTCTACGGCGGGATCATCGGCCCGCTCGCCGCCCTCTTCGCGGAGGGGGAGCGCGCGGGGGAGGTGCGCGATGAGGCGCAGGGTGGCCTGGGCGCGGCGGGCGGCGCGGGCCTCTTCATGTCGCTGGTGGCCCACTTCCTCGATCGCCCGGTCGGTGCCACGGGCGAGGCGCGGAAGGCGCGCGCGAGCGGCGACGCGACCGCCACGCTCTTGATGCGGGTGCTGTTGCAGGGGCTGGGGGAGGGGGCGGGTCGTGGGTCGTGGGTCGTGGGTCGTGGGTCGTGAGAGGAGTCCGTAGTCCGTGGTCGGTGGTCCGTAGGGGAGCGTCGTGGGTCGGCAGAAGGGGTGGCGCTGAACGGGGAGCGTTGCGGGGACGCTTTTTTTTGAGCATGGGTTATCGCTTGATAAGCTTCGTGTGATGGGCGGGAGGTGAACGGTGGCGATGGGACGAGGTGCGATGGCGCATGCGGGCGAGGGGCCGGTCGATCGGGCATTCGGGGGGCTCGCGGCGGCGGTGACCGGGCGCTGGGGGCGCTGGCTCACGCTGCTCGTCTGGATCGTCGCGGCGGCGGTGCTGAACGTGGCCGGGCCGCAGCTCGCCAACTACTACGACAAGGGCGGCTTCGGGATCGGCGATCAGGAGTCGGTGCGGGCGGCGGCGATCGTGCAGCAAGCGTTCCCGAGCGTGCAGGGCGTCCCGGCGATCATCGTCGTCCACAACCCCGCCGGGCTGACGGCGGCGGACGAGGCGGCGGCGCGGCAGATCAGCGACTGGCTGACGAGCAAGTCGCGCGCGGCGGGCGGCACGGGGCCGCCGGGGGTCGCGGCGGTCGTCTCGCCGTACACGGTGCCGACGGCGCGGGCGCAACTCGTCTCCGCCGACAACACGACGCTGGAGCTCGTCGCCGCGCTCGGTGGCGGGTTGACCGATGACCAGCGCACCGAGGCGGTCACGGCGATCCGCGCCTACACCGATGGCTTCGATGGGCGCGAGGGGCGGCAGGTCAAGGTGACCGGCCCGGCGGCGATCATCACCGACGCGGCGGCGATCTTCGGCGAAACCGACCTGAAGCTGCTGCTGACGACGGTCGGGCTGGTGCTGATCCTGCTGCTGGCGATCTATCGCTCGCCGCTGCTGGCGCTGGCCCCGCTGGTCGCGGTGGGGGTCGCGACCGCCGTGGTCAACCCGCTCCTCGCCTTCGCGGCGCGCGGCGGACTCTTCCCGGTCGGGCAGCAGGCGGCGTCGATCCTGACGATCCTCCTCTTCGGCGCGGGGACCGACTATACCATCTTCCTGGCGGCGCGCTACCGCGAGGAGTTGGGGCGCGAGCCGGACCGGATCGTGGCGCTGCGCCGCGCGGTGGTCGGCGTGGGCGAGGCGATCACGTCCAGCGCCGGGACGGTGATCGTCGCGCTGCTGACGCTGCTGCTGACGACGCTGACCCTCTATCGCGGCCTCGGCCCGACCCTGGCGCTCGGCGTGGCGGTCATGCTGCTGGCCGGGCTGACGCTGGTGCCCGCGCTCCTGGCGATCCTCGGGCGTGCGGCCTTCTGGCCGCTGGTGCCGCAGGTTCGCGACGCGGCCACCGCGGAGGCCGGGCGCGGGCGCGGCTTCTGGGGGTGGCTCGCGACCGGGGTGGGTCGCCGACCGGGCGTGGCGGTCGTGGGGAGCATCATCCTGCTCGGCGTGCTGGCGCTCGGCAATCTCGGCACCGTCGAGGTCTTCAACTTCCTGACCGGCTTCCGCAAGCCGACCCCTTCCGCTGCGGGGTACACGTTGCTGGCGGCGCACTTCCCGCCCGGCACCCTCGCCCCGTCCGACGTGATCGTGCGGCTCCCGGCAGGGGGGGACGCCTGGACGCGCGTCCAGGCGCTCGACCGGATCAACGCCGAACTGGCGGCGGTGCCGAACGTGGTGGGGGTGACGGGGCCGACCCGCCCGACCGGTACGGCCCCCGCGCTCGGCCCTGCGGCGCTGCAAGGGGCGCTCGCGGCACTGCCCGCCGACGTGAAGACGACGATCCGCAGCGGGCAGGGGGGGCCACCGGCAGGGGGCGGCACGCCGGGCGGCGCGGACGCGGCGGTGCTCGCGGCCTACGCGGCGGGGTCGCAGTTCGTCGGGGGCGATGGCGCGACGGTGCGCTACACGGTCACGCTGGGGAGCGATCCCTACGGCGTCCCGGCGCTCGACACGATCGCCCCTTTGCGCGCGGCGGCGCGGGCGGTGGTGCGGGGGACGCTTGGCCCGGACGCGACGGTGCTGCTGGGGGGCGTCACGCCGCAACAGGCGGATACGCGCACGGTGAGCGACCGCGACACGGCGCTCGTCGTCCCGCTCGTCCTGGCGCTGACGGCGCTGATCCTGGGCCTGCTCCTCCGCAGCGTCGTGGCGGCGCTCTTCCTCCTCGCCACGGTCACGCTCAACTACTTCGCGGCGCTCGGCGCGGCCTCGTTCCTCTTCACGCGGGTGCAGGGGGATGAGGGGATCGCCTACGCCATCCCCCTCTACGGCTTCATCTTCCTGGTCGCGCTCGGGGCCGACTACACCATCTTCCTGATGTCACGAGTGCGCGAGGAGGTGGCGGCGCGCGGCACGCTGGTGGGGACGCAGGAGGCGTTGCGGCGGACCGGCGGGGTGATCACCTCGGCGGGGATCATCCTGGCGGGGACATTCCTGGTGCTGACCACGCTCCCCCTGCGCGAACTCTATCAGTTGGGTATCGTCGTGGCGCTCGGCGTGCTCCTCGATACCTTCGTGGTGCGCGGGCTGCTGGTGCCGGGGATCGTGATCCTGCTCGGTCGCCGGACGTGGTGGCCGGGGCGGGCAGGGAGGGAAGTCGTGAGTCGTGAGTCGTGAGAGAAGTCCGTAGTCCGTAGTCGGTAGTCCGTAGAGGGGACGAGTTGGCGGTCGGCGGTCGGCGGTGAAGTGAAGTACGAACGACGAAGTACGAAGTGAGGGACAGGTAGCGAGCGATCTGGCAGAAGTGTGAGGAGGCGGGCTATGCGCGTGGAGCGTGGCCTGCGAGACAAGGAGGCCGAGATGGCGAAGGTGCAAACGGGGAACGGGGGGTATGCGCGGGGGGCTGCTGTTGCCGCGCGGGCGGGGGCGGCGGACGTGGTGCGGCAGGTGCTGGCCGTGATCGGGGCGGTGGGGCAGGTGGTGGCCGGCATGTTCGGCTTGGTCTTCGGGCTGGACGTGGGGCAGATCTCCGACGAGAATGGCACGCTGATCACCCCGGCTAGCTACGCCTTCGCGATCTGGGGGCCGATCTTCCTGCTGACCCTCGTCTACGCGGTCTATCAGGCGCTGCCCGCGCAACGGACCTCGCCCCTGCTGCGGCGCGTCGGGCTGCCGATCGCGGTCGCCTGCCTGGGCGATATGGTCTGGGAGCTCCTGTTCCCCTTGCGCCAGTTCGTCCCTGCACAGCTGGTGATTGTCGGCATCTTCGCGAGTCTCCTCGTCGCTGTGTGGCGGCTGGCGGCGCACAGCCGGGCGCACGGGCTCACGGGGACGGAGCGCTGGTTGGTGGCGCTGCCGCTCGGCCTCTTCTGCGGCTGGCTCTCCGTCGCCACCCTGGCCGGGCTGGCGATCACCCTGCGGACCCTCGGCGCGTTGCCGAATGGCACCGGCGCGCTCCCGGCGGTCGTGCCGATCCTCCTCCTCTGCGGCGGGATCGCCAGCGTCGTGCTGCTGCTGATTCGCGGGCTGCCGATTGTCGCGGCGGTCCCCTACGCGGGCGCGACTATCTGGGCGATCGGCGCGATCGCGGTCGCGCAGCGCGGCGGCTCGACGCCGATCGTCGCCCTGGCACCGGTGCTGATCGTGGTGCTGCTGATCGCGCTGGTCGGCGGGATCGTCGGGCGGCGCGACGATGCGGGCGCGCGGCGTGCGCCGGGCGCATCCGGCGTGGTTTGAGGCTTGCGGTGTCAGTTCCGGGGATTTCAATCCCCGGATACCCACGCCCGACGGACCCCTATATCACCCGCCGCCCCCCGCGTCGTCGGCGGCGGCGCTAGCGGGGCGTTAGCAGATAGTCGCGACTGCTGACCGCGAGCGCGCCGACGAGGACGAGCGCGAGGGTCGCCATCCCGGCCAGCGTGGCGGTCGGGCCGATCGCGCCGCTGAGTGCGCCCGCCAGGATGATGCCGAGCGGGGCCGTGCCGATCGCCATCGCCAGCATCCCCAGCGCCCGCGCGCGTCCCTCCGCGCTGGTCGCGCCGACGATCAAGGCCGCCTGCATCGCGCCGAACGCGCCGGAACAGGCTCCGAGGGCGATTTGCAGCAGGAACGAGAGCGGGAAGGAGCGTGAGAAGGCCAGCCCCAGCAGGAGCAGGCTGACGCCGAGCGCCCCGCCGAGGAAGAGCGCGCCCTGGCGGAGTCCCTTCGCCCGCGTGACCAGCAGCCCGGCGACGATGATCCCGCCGATGCCGTCCCCACCCGCCAGCAGCCCCATCTGTGCGGAGCCGACCCGGAGAATATCCCCGGCGACGACCGCGATCAGTTGCTGGTAGGGGAAGACGAGCAGGTTCATGGCGACGGTCACCAGCAGCACCGCGCGGACGACCGGCGTCCGCACCGCCGTGGCCCAGCCGAGGTGCGCGAGGGTGAGCAGCGAGAGCGCGGCCATCGGCAGCCGCGCCGCCAGGACTTCGTGCCGCCGCACCGCCGCCGCCGCCGCGATCCCCGCGAGGTAGACGAGCGCCAGCCAGCCGTAGGCGAGGCGCGCGCTGCCGAAGGCGAGCAGCCCGCCCGCGAGCGCGGTCGCCGCGATCTTGCTGCCGAGCATCGTCATCGTCTCCAGCGAGAGGGCGTTGGCGACCCGCGCGGCACCGTGGTATTGCGCCACCAGCGCGCGCCGCGCCGAGAAGTCGCAGGCCCAGCCGCAGCCGATGACGGCGACGAGGGGGCAGATCGCCCAGACGGGTGCCCGCCCGAGCAAGAAGAGCGCGGCGAGGCTGATCGCGGCGAGCGCGCCCACGCACTGCACCGCGAGGAGGAGGGTTGTCTCGCGGAGGCGGTCGGCCAGGGCACCGAGCAGCAGGCCGAAGACGAGCATCGGCAGGGTGCGACAGAAGCCAACCAGCCCGACCGCGAGGGGCGAGCCGGTGAGGAGCAGGACCGTCCAGCCGGTCGCGACGATCTCGAACCAGTAGGCGTGATAGTAGATGAGGCCGCCCCGCCACAATCGCCGATAGCCGGGCACGGCCAGCACCGCCGGCCCGAACGCGCGCCGGGACGTGCTCACGCCCGGCGACACCGCGTCGCCGAGGGTCTCGTTGTTGTGCATCCTTACCCCCACCACACCGGACCCGCGCGCTTTCCCACCGGCGCGACGGGTCGGACTTCGTCCGGGGGCAGGATACCGCGAAACGGCGTGTGCTGTGGTGGCGGACCGGGTCGCGTCGGGCCTACTCCCTGATGCGGAAGACGAGCCGATCGACGGTTTGCCTGAGCGAGTTAAGGCGGTCGCCCAGGCGAAACGTTGACCGCCGACCGATGGCGATCAGGAACCAGAGGAAGAACGCCCAGGTCGGCTTGAAATACGCGAGGCCGATCGAGGCGGCGAAGACGAGCGGTGGCAGCAGGCCACTGTAGAAACGATGACGGATGACCTCGATGTCCAGCGTGGGATCGACGAGTTTCCGCCCGCGCGTGGCGTGGACCCAGATCGCGGTGAGGAGGAGGCTGATGACGATCTGAACGATCGCGTAGAAGGTGAACGCGAAGAAGGTACTCCCATAGCGGGCCAGGAGGGCCGCCGGGAAGGGGAGGAAGGCGACGAAGAGGAGGAGATAGAGGTTGAGCCAGAGGAGGCGATGATCGTAACGCCGGATATAGGCGAAGGTGCCGTGGTGGACGACTTAGAAGGTCGAGATGATCGTGAAACTGATGAAGTAGGCGAGGATATTCGGGCCGACCGCAGCCACCTGGCCCGGTAGTTCCGCCGCCGCCCGGCTATCGGGGATCTCCGGGATCTTGATGTCCAGCACCAGCAGGGTGATGGCGATGGCGAAGACCGCGTCGCTGAAGAAGATCAGGCGCTCGAGCCCGATGCCGCCACCTTCGGCTGCCTCGATAGTCAGCGAGGTCTGCACCGGGGGCGGTGTGGCGGCGGCTGCCCTGTCTGATTCATCGGGATGGTGTGGCGTGACGGTCATCGCCCCTCCTGTGGTCGTGATCGGATGGCTCTCAGTGGCGCGGGTCGGCGGCGGCGAGCAGGGCACGGATACCGCCGCCGGTGAAGACGATGCGGCCCAGCATCGCCCCGCCGGTCAGGCCGAGGCCGAGGACCGATGCCTCGTGCGCGTCGGCGACCCAGAAGCCGAGCAGGTGGCCTTTGGTGAGGGCGAAGATGAGGTACAGGGCCAGGATGACGCCGCCCACGATGTCGATCTCGCCGACGATCAGTTGCGTCTGCTCGTCCCACCCGAGGCGATAGACGCGGCTGACGATCGCGCCGAGCGCCACGCCGAGCGCCACCGCGATGAGCGCCGGTCCCGCCGCGACCTCGCCGCGCACCACGCGGTAGAGGACCAGCGCCAGCAGGACGAGCGCGATCAGGGAGAAGATCCGCAACTGTCGGCGCAGCTTCGGGGAGAGCAGCGCACGGCGTGCCTCCCGTTCCTGGCGGCGCATGTCGGCCATCGTTCCCCCTCGCGGCGTTGTTCGCCCGGGTGCCTCTGTCCGGCGCGTCGTAGTGTACACGCCACAACGACCGGGCGTGCCACTTGACGCGCCGATGGGTGCGTCATACGGTGAACCCATCGGGAATGATGGTTAAGGGGAGGGGCGGGCGATGCGGATCCTGATCACGGGGATCACCGGGCGGATCGGGGCGAATCTGGCGGCGGCGCTGGTGGGTCAAGGCCATGCGGTGCGCGGGCTGGTCTGGGGGCGGGATGCGCGCGTGGACAAGCTGCGCCCGCTCGGCGTGGAGCTGCTCGAGGGGAGCCTGACCGAGGCGGCGGACGTGGCGCGCGCGGTGGCCGGGATGGACGCGATCTACCACCTCGGCGGCGCGTTCCAGGGGGGCGGCCCCTTCTCGGTCGATGACTATTTCGCGATCAACGTGCGCGGCACCTATCTGATGCTGGAGGCGGTGCGCGCCGAGACGCGCCTGCAACAGTTCCTCTTCGCCAGCACCGACGCCCTCTACGCCAAGTACCCGCCGGGCGGCATGACCGCGCCCCTCGATCCCGACCGCGCCCCGCGCGAGCCGAAAGGCTGGTATGCCCTCTCCAAATCGCTCGGCGAGGGGCTGTGCGACGGCTACTGGCGCACCTACCGGACACCGATCACGACGCTGCGGTTCGCGCTGACGGTCGGCGCGGGGGAGATCCTGCATTTCCCGCAGTTCCGCCTCAGCAAATTACGCGGAACCTATCTGGACCTTGAATCGCACTGGCAGGGCGAGGAACGGCTCGTCCTGATGCGCGACCTGCACGGGCGACCGTGGCGCAAGCACATCGCCGACGTGCGCGACATCGTGGCGGGGTGCGTGGCGGCGCTGGGTGTGCCGGACGCGCTCGGGCGAACCTTCCAACTGGCGGGTCCGGCGGCGTTCGGCTGGGACGAGGCGGTGCCGTACCTATCGGAGCGCCTCGGTATCCCCTTCATCGACGTGCGCTCGCCCGGTATCCCGACGCACTACGAATTCGACCTGACCGCCGCGCGGGTCGTGCTCGGTTTCGCCCCGCAGTACGACATCCGGCGGATGATCGACGACGCGCTGGCCTTCGAGCGCGGCGAGGCGATCGGCGTGCTCCCGACGGCGTAGCGTCGGTCGGTGACGCCGCCCCGCGCCACCGCTGGTCCGCATCGGCACTCGTCATCGGCTACGATGCGCGCGGGGCGATCCTTTGCCCGGACGATCGATGCGAGAGGGAGGCACGATGCTCGATCTGGTGATTCGCGGCGGGACGATCGTGACGGCGGGGGGCGAGGCGCGCGCCGACCTGGGGATCGCCGGGGGGCGCGTGGCGCAGCTCGGCGGGGAACTGGCCGGGGCGCGGGAACTCGACGCGACCGGGAAGCTCCTGCTGCCGGGCGGGCTCGACGCGCACGTCCACCTCTCCACGCCGCCCGGCCCGCGCGAGGGGCCGCAATGGGTCGATGACTTCACCAGCGGCTCGGCGGCGGCGCTGGCGGGCGGGATCACCACCCTCGGTAACATGACCTTTCTGGCACCGGATGAGACGCCGCTGGCCGGACTGGCGCGCGAGGCGGCGACGGCGCGCGCGCAGACGATCTGCGATCTCTTCTTGCACCCGGTTCTTGGCGCGATCACGCCCGATGTGCTGGCGGAGATCCCGGCACTGCTCGGCGCGGGCTGCAACACGATCAAGTACTTCACCACGCCGCCGAGCTTCGACGCGCAGATCGCGGGCTACGTGGAGGCGACGCGGTGCGCGGGTGCGGAACGGCTGCTGACGCTGATCCACTGCGAGGACAGCGCCCTGCTGTCCGACGCGGCGGCGACCCTCGCGGCGGCGGGGCAGACGAGCTTGCGTTATTACGCCGAGAGTCGCCCGCCGATCAGCGAGATCGTGGCGACGCAGCGGGCGGTGGCGATCGCGGAGGCGACCGGCGCACCGGTCTACATCGTCCACCTCTCCTGCGCGCGGGCGCTCGCGGTCTGCACCGAGGCGGCGGCGCGTGGGGTGCCGGTCTACGTCGAGACGCGCCCCTTCTACCTCCACCTGACGCGCGAACGCCTGTTGGAACCGGACGGTGCCAAATACATCGGCCAGCCGCCGCTGCGCGAGGCCGCCGACGTGGACGCGCTCTGGGCGGGGCTGCGCGCGGGGACGATCCACACCGTCTGCACCGATCACGCGCCCTGGTCGCTGGCGGCGAAGCTCGACCCGACGCTGACGATCACGCGGCTGCGTCCCGGCGCGGAGAATTTGCAGACGATGCTGCCGCTGCTCTACTCCGAGGGGGTACGCAAGGGGCGCATCTCGCGCGGGCGGCTGGTGGAGGTGTTGTCCACCAACGTCGCGAAGCTCATGGGCCTCTATCCGCGCAAGGGGACGATCGCGGTGGGGAGCGACGCCGACCTGGTCATCTTCGATCCCGACCTGACCCGCACGATCGACGCGGCGATGCTCCACTCGCACGCCGATTACTCCGTCTACGAGGGCTGGGAGGTCACCGGTTGGCCGACCACGACGATCCGGCGCGGCGAGATCGTCTTCGCGGATGGGCAAATCACCGGCCAGCCAGGGAGCGGCGAACTGGTGCGGCGCGGGCCGACGCAGGCGCTCTGAGTGGCGGCTCGACACCGAAGTGATCAAACTGGACGGTGATAATCCGCCGGATGCCCCGAATTTGCGCGACATCCTCGACACCGGCTCGGAAGGATAGCGACATGGCGACCAGCTACCAGCAACGCGCGCTCCCGATCCCGTTGACCGGCATGGTGAACGTCGCCTCGGTGCCCCAGCGCAGTCCGTTCCGCTACGCCGGTGGGAAGACCTGGCTGATCCCGTGCATCCGGCGGTGGTTCGCCGGTGTGCAGCCGAAGCCGGGTCATCTCGTCGAGCCCTTCGCGGGCGGCGGTATCGTCGGCTTGACGGCGGCGGAGGAGGGACTGGCGGAGCAGGTGACGCTCGTCGAGCTAGACGCCGACGTGGCGGCGGTCTGGGAGACGATCATCGCGGGCGACGGCCTGGCGCTCGGCCAGCGCATCGTTGATTTCGAGCTGACCCTGGAGCATGTGCAGGCCGAACTGGCTTCTCGCCCGGCAAATATCGCCGACCGGGCGTTCGCCACCATCGTCAAGAACCGCGTCAATCGCGGCGGCATCCTGGCGAAGGGCACCGGGTTGATCAAGGTGGGGGAGAACGGCAAGGGTCTCGCCTCGCGCTGGTATCCCGAGACGCTGAACCGGCGCATCCGTGCGATCGTCGCCATGCGCGACCGGCTCGCATTTATTCATGGCGATGGCCTCGCGGTGCTGCGCGAGCATGCGGAGGATCGGACGGCGGTCTTCTTCATCGACCCGCCCTACACCGCCTCGACGAAGCGCGCCGGATCGCGGTTGTACACGCACAGCGTCATCGACCACGAGGAGCTATTCCGGGTGGCGGTGAGCCTCAAGGGCGACTTCCTGATGACCTACGACAACGCCGACAAGGTTCGCCAACTCGCGCGACGGCACGATCTCGATACCGCCCTGGTGCCGATGAAAAACACGCATCACGCCGAGATGAACGAGCTGCTGATCGGGCGGAATCTCGATTGGGTGGGATAACGGTAGGGTGATGGTGCCCCTTCACCGCCGAGAACCCTTGCGGCACCACTATCGAACAGTCGCGCACGATTGACACAATAGAAAATATGTTCTATTCTGCGAGCGGCGCGGCGGAGGCGTCGCGGACGCTCAAGGAGGTGGGATAATGAACGAGCAGGAAGTCTTCGTGCTGGCCGATCGCACGTTGCAAGGGGTGGTGGCGCAGATTCGGGACGAGCAGTGGGACATGATGGTGCCAAAGGATTTCACCACGAGCGGCGCACCCGACCGCCCGATCACCCTGCGCGAGGTGATCAACTACCACGCCTACGAGGACGCCTGGGTGCCGGATATGCTGGCGGGGCGGACGATGGCCGAGGTCGGGCAGGAGGCGTTCAAGGGCGATCTCCTCGGCGACGATCCCAAGGGGAACTTCGCCGCGATCGTGGACAAGGCGTGCGCCGCCGCGCAGGGTCTCACCGATTTGGAACGCACGGTGCATTGCTCGTTCGGTGACTTCTCCGCGCGTGACTATCTCTTGCAGACGAACATGTTCCGGGGGTTGCGCTCGCACGACATCGCCAAGGTGATCGGGACCGATAGTCGTCTGCCCGACGCGCTGGTACAGGGGTTGTGGGACGAATTGTCGCCGATCGCCGAGGAGTGGCGGGCGATCGGCATCTTCGGGCCGAAGATCGAGGTGCCCGCTGACGGCAGCCTGCAAGATCGCCTGCTGGGGCTGACCGGGCGGCAACCCTGATGAGTGGGCAGAGTGGGCGAGTAGGCGAAGTAGGCGAAGTAGGCGAAGTAGGCGAGTAAAGGGTCGGCAATCGGCGGTCAGCAGAGCAAATGGGCGGGGCTAGCGGGGTCGATTTCTCCCGCTGGCCCCGCCCATTTATGCGGGGCATTGCCGCAGCGCGCGGTGCTATTCGTGTCGCGCGGTGTCTACGTCGGCCCGCTCCCGGGGCTGCGAGAGGCGGAGTAGTGCCGGGAGGGCCAGCAACGCCGCGCCGAGGACGACGAGCACCGCCCAGAGCTGCCAGCCGCCCGGCGGATACCATTCGGCGCGGTCGAAGAAGCGCAGCTTGCCGCCGAGGCCCACGCCCTGCCGCCGCGCGTTCCAGTACCATGCGAAGATCTGGAAGAGGCCGACGCCGCAGGCGAGCGCCGCGAAGGCCCAGTCGCCCGCGCGGCGCAGCTGCACCCCGGCAAGGCGCGCGGGGAAACGGTCGGTGCGCCGCGCCAGGAGTTCCCCGGCGAGGAGGGGGACCAGCACCACCAGCGGTAGGATGTGCCGTCCCTGCACATCGAAGGTCGTCCCCACGACGAGGATGACCGAGAAGGCGAAGATCACGGCGAGGTTGCCGAGGGCGGTCGCGGCCAGGACGACGCGCTCCCGCCACGTCCCGGCCAGCAGCGCCAGGGCGACCGTCGCGCCGAGCGCCGCGACCCAGATCGCGGCGCTGTGGGACGGCAGGACGGTGTCCAATGATCCGAAGACGCCCACATTCTCCAGCATGATGACCGGGACGCGCTCCAGCGCCGGGCCGAGCTGCGCCGGGATGCCCGCCGGGTCGATCCGCAGCTGCGAGCCGTAGGCGCGCTCCCAGAGGCGGCTCAGCACGACGCCGACCGCGATGATCGCCCCCCCCGCCACCAGGCCGGGCCAGCGCGCGCGCACCCGCCCCCAGAGCCCGCGCGGCCCGACGAGCGCCGCGAAGACGAGCAGGTCGATCGCGACGTAGAGGGGGCCGGTGGAGCGGCAGAGGGCGAGGGTCGCGCCCGCCACCCCTGCCACGAGCCAGTAGCCCGCGCCCGCACCCTCCTGTCGCCAGAGGCGCAGCAGCGCGGCGGCGAAGAGGAGCCCGGACATGATCTCCAGGCCGCTCGGCGTCAGCGCCGCGCCGATGAAGAGCACCATCGGGGAGAGGGCCAGCAGGAGCCCGACCAGCGAGACCGCGCGCCCGTTCCAGAGGAGCCGCAGGGCCAGCGCGAGGCAGAGCCAGCAGGCGAGGGCGCTGGCCGCGCGCCCCAGCCGGTCGGCGGTGTACGGATCGTGGGCGAGCCGGATGACGAGGGCGGGCAGGAGGTAGGGCAGGGGCTGGTAGTTGCCGACCGGCGTCGATTCGATGATCTCCTCCGGGGTGGCGTTGAGGGCATAGAGGCAGGCGGCGGAGCGCTCCGGCTTGCCCGCATTGCAGTCGAAGCCGGGGATGAAGAGGCCGGGCGGCACGCGGACGAGTCGCGCCGCGTCGTTGATCCAGGCGTAGGTACGGCGGTCGTGGTCGGAGGCGGTGGGGCCGAGTTCGTAGGCGTAGGGTGCGCCGATCAGGTGTCCGTCCGCGACGCCGAGGGTGCGGAGGTAGTGCGACCACTCGTCCGGCGCGGCGAAGGGCGGATCGCCGCCCACCCACCCGGCGAAGAGCAGGGCATAGGCGAGGCCGAATACGATCGGTAAAGGGGCGAGTCGCCGCCGCCAGCCGCCACGTCGCGTGTCCGCCCGTTGTGTTCTCGTCGCCGCGCGTTGCCCCGGCATGTTCCCCCAGCATCGTGTCCGCGTCGCTCGACCGCGCACACTGTAGCGGGCGGGTGGCGGCGGATGCAAGGATAGCCCGGTCAGATGGCGGGCTCGCCGGTCGCTGGGAGCGGACCGGTGTGGGTCAGCAAGAGCGCGGCGAGGAGTGTCCCGATCGGGCATGCGCCGCCGGGGATGTCGCGCTGCGGCGGCGGCAGGAGCCCGGCCACGATCCCCATGCCGCCCAGCAGGCGTGGCGGCACGGAGCGCGCGCAGGAAGTAGAGGACGGCGAGGCCCATCGCGATGCCGAAATCGCCGACCGAGTTGCCCGCGCCGCGTGGCTGCAAGACGAGGCCAACGAACTGACCGAGGATGCCGGTGCCGAAGAAGAGCGCGAGGAGACAACGCCCGCCCCAGAGGCACTCCGCGACCGTGCCAAGTAGCACGAGCGGGATCGGGTCGAAGATCAGCCCGATCAGCCCGCCATCCTGCACGATGAGCGCGGTGACGAGTCGCCACACCTGGCCGTCGTGGAGGATCAGATCGCGGTCGCGTTGCAGCGCCGGTAAGAGTGCCGGGATGGCGAGTTGTAACAATGAAGGGATCGCGACGCGGGCCGCGAGGGCGAGCGTCACCGGGGCGCGTCCGGTCGCCTGCCCCGGCTATGTCCGCTCACGCGCCAGGACGGTTCCGCCGAGGAAGGGGAGATAGCAGGCGAGGTTATAGCAGATGGCGGTGAAATCGTTTATCGCGGCACCTCGGTGAGACGTCCGAGCCGAGCCAGGCGGCACACTATAGCACCGCCGCCCCACATTCGCGCCGTTGCCGCACGCTCCGCCCATCCAGATCAGGAAAGAAGCACCGCCCGATTGTCCTACTATCCGCCCTATGACGCTCCGCGCGACACTGGCACACGACGAAGAAAGGCTGAGCGGCGTGCTGAAGTGGATGTGTGTAGTTGCGTATGGGGGAATGTGACCCACATACCGCTCGTTACACCGATGAAGCTGCGATGTGGCAGCGCCGGTTGCCTGCACACCAGCACCGCTGAGGGCGAAGTTTGTAGGGAGGATACGACGATGGCCGACGATACGCTTTTCAGTTTCCCGCATCCGGTCAACGAGGTCGCGGCGCGGGTGGTCGCCGGGGGTGTGGTGGCGCTGGCCGGGCTGACGGTGGCGACCCGTCGCCCCTGGCTGTTGGTGCCGCTGGCATATGGGTTCGTGGCGCGGGCGCTGGCCGGGCCGAAGTTCAGCCCGCTCGGGCGGCTCTCCACCCAGGTCATCACCCCGCGCCTGCCGCTCGAACCGAAGTACGTGGCGGGGTCACCGAAGCGCTTCGCCCAGTCGATCGGTGCGGTCTTCTCGGTATCGGCGCTGGTGCTGGCGTTCGGCTTCCGGCGCACCACGGCGGCCTACACCCTGATCGGCATCCTCGGCGTCTTCGCGACGCTCGAATCGGCGTTCGGGCTCTGTGTCGGCTGCAAGATGTTCGCGATCCTGATGCGCCTCGGCCTGGTCCCCGAGGAGGTCTGCGCCGACTGCGCCAACATCTGGGACCGGCAGGGGCGCAAAGTGACGAATGACGAATGACGAACGACGAAGTACGGGCTGGGTCGCCCCTGATCCGTTCCCTATTCGTCGGTGGCTCCCACCCATGAAGGGCGCAATGCCTCCGGGGGATTCGGCACTCGTCATTCGTCATCACCCGGGGGGCGTGATGCGCGAGGCGATCATCGTCGGTGGGGGGATCGGCGGTCTCTGCGCGGCGCTGGCCTTGCGGCGCGCGGGCGTGGCGGCGACGGTCTACGAGGCCGCGCCCGGCCCGCGCACCGAGGGGGCCGCGCTGAGCCTGTGGCCGAACGCGATCCGCGCGCTCGATCGCCTCGGCGTGGGCGCGGCGGTGCGCGCGCTCGGCGTGCCGGATCCCTACGGCGGGCGGATCGCCACCCCTCGCGGGCGGACGTTGGCCGCCGCGTCGGCGGAGAGCATCGCGGCGCGGTTCGGTGCGCCGGTCCTGGTGGTCGGGCGCGCGGAACTCGGCGCGGCCCTCGCCGCCGCGCTCCCCGCCGGGGCGATCCGCTACGGGCTGCCCCTCGATGCCTACTCCTGGCACGGCGCTGGCCCGGTGATCGCGCGCTTCGTTGGCGGCGAGCGGGTGCGCGCCGATCTGCTGGTCGGCGCGGACGGCCTCGGCTCGACCGTCCGCCGACTCCTGCACCCGCAGGTCGCGCCGCGTTACGCGGGCTACACCGCCTGGCGCGCGGTGGTGCCATTCGACCACGCGCGGGTGCCGCTGTGGGGAGAGGTCTGGGGGCGCGGGGCGCGCTTCGGGCTCGCGCCGGTCGGACGCGACCGCGTCTACTACTTCGCCACGCGCGATGCGCCCCCCGGCACCGATCGCGCCAGCACCCCCGCCGGGCGACACACCGAGCTGCTGCGCCACTTCGGCGCGTGGGTCGCGCCGATCCCCGCCCTCCTGGCCGCGACCGACCCCGCCGCGATCCTCCAGGACGACATCATGGACTTGCCGTCGCTGCCCCGGTGGGGCGCGGGGCCGGTCACCCTGCTCGGCGACGCCGCGCACGCGATGACGCCGAACCTCGGCCAGGGTGGCTGCCAGGCGATCGAGGATGCGGTGCAGCTGGGCGTCTGCCTGCGCGAGGCGAGCGGGGTGTCGGCGGCGTTGCGCGCCTACGAGGCGGCGCGGCGACCGCGCACGGCGTGGCTCCAGGGCTTGTCGCGGCGGGCGGGGTGGGTGGGGCAGTGGTCGCACCCGCTCGCCGTGGCGACGCGCGATCTGGCGATCACCGCCGTCCCCGCGCCGTTGCGCCTGCAACTCCTCGCGCCGATCCTGGGGTACGACGTGCCGGGGACGTAGCGCCCTTATGCGCCACCCTCGCCGAAGACCTGGGCGGCGGTGCCGGTCAGCGTCGGGAGGATCGGGGAGGTCAGCGGCTCATCGCCGCCGACGCGGGCGTGGACGGCGTAGCGGTCGTCGTGCAGCGTCAGGATTTCGATCGTCGCCGCCTCGGGGCTGACGAGCCAATATTCGCGCACCCCGGCGCGCGCGTAGAGGGCGCGCTTGATGAGGCGGTCGTGCTCTGGGTTGCTCGGGCTGAGCACCTCCACGACGAGGGCGGGCGGGCCTTCGATACCGCGCTTCGCGATCAATTCAAGTTGTTCCGGTAAGAGAATTATCAGGTCTGGTTGCACCGGATCGCCATCGCGGATGAACACATCGACCGGCGCGGTGAGGATTTCTCCGCCCATTCCCCAGATCAGCGGACCGAAAATCCAGCGGATTAAGCGCATGAGAATAAGCGCGTGTTCGGTGTTCGCAGCGGGCATCTCGTAGAGCACCCCCTCGATAATCTCGTAACGCTTGCCATCCTCGGGGAGGGCGAGCAGATCCTCGTAGGCCCAATTGTGCGGCTGTAATTGTGTCGCCATGCTGGCCGTCCCTGCCTCTCGCCGTACGTTCGTTCAATGAAAACCTATTGTATCAGCACATTCGGCGCTGCCTACTCGCCAAGGTCACCGAAGACCTGGGCGGCGGTGCCGGTCAGCGCGGGGAGGGTCGGGGAGGTCAGCGGCTCGTCGCCGCCGACGCGCGCGTGGACCGCGTAGCGTTCCCCATCGAGGACGAGTATCTCCACGATCCGCGCCTCGGGGCTGACAATCCAGTATTCGCGCACCCCGGCGCGCGCGTAGAGGGCGCGCTTGGTAATGTGGTCGTGTCCAGCGTTGCTGGGGCTGAGTACCTCCACGACGAGGGCGGGCGGGCCTTCGACGCCACGCTTGCTGCGAAGTGTGAGCTGCTCTGCAAGGAGGACAAGAATATCGGGCTGCACCGGGCTGCCGCCACGAATGAAGACATCGACCGGTGCGGCATAGGCCCGAATGCCTAGCGCTTTCATGAGTGGCCCGAAGAAATACACCATCAAATTTGTGATGATCTCGGCATGGTCCATGCTAGCGGCGGGCATCTCGTGGAGCACCCCCTCGATAATCTCGTAGCGTTTGCCATCCTCGGGGAGCGCGAGCAGATCGTCGTAGGTCCAGTAGCGGGTCTGTGGTTGTGTCGCCATCGCGGCCCCTCCTACGTTTTGGCTCTCGCGCGGGTACGTTTTCCTTATTGTACTTGGCTGGCGCAACCGATGATAGCGACGCAACGAGGGGCGCGGCGTGATGAACGCCGCGCCCCTCGTTGCACGCTCGCCCCTGATCCGTCTGCGTATCAGCGCTTCCCTGCCGCCACCTCGCCGAGAATCACGGCCAGCGCGGCGGGCTTGGAGAACATCGGCCAGTGCCCGGTCGGCAGTTCGGTGAAGGACCACTGCGGCCCGCCGACCGCCGCGAAGACCGGGTTGCCGCTCGCGACCATCTCGCGCACCGCCGCCTCGGTGAAGGTGCAGAGGATGCCGAGCGCCGGGATCGCCTCGCGCGCGGGATTGCCGAGGCGGTTCGGCGCGATCGCCGCCCCCCACGGCTGTGGGACCGCGCGCTCGCGCATCGTTTGCCACTCCGCCGCGCCGAGCCCCGCGATGATCGGCGGCGGGCCGAGTTCTTCCAATGGCGGCAGCGGCAGCCGCCAGCCGTCGCCCTGCTCCGCGACGATCCGCTCGTTGCGCGCGTGCTGCTCGGGGCCGCCGAAGTCCGCCTGCGCCATGCCATCGGGCAGCGGCGCGGTGTCGACGTAGACGAGGCGCGCGATCCGTTCCGGGACGCGGTCGGCGACGCTGATGGTGACGTTGCTCCCCGCGTAGCTGTGGCCGACGAGGATCACGTCGGTCAACTGCTCGAACACGAGCAGATTGACGATGTCGGTGACGTGCGTCTCCAGGTCGGTCTGCGGCCCCCCCAGGTGGACCCGCTCGCCGAGCCCGGTGAGGGTGGGGGTGTAGACCGTGTGCCCAGCCGCGCGTAACGGCGCGGCCACGTCGGCCCAGGCCCAACCGCCGAGCCAGGCGCCAGGGACGAGGACGATGGTTGCCATCGGGATACCTCCTTGTGAGTAGTCAATAATCAGCAGTCAGTAATCAGTCGTGGTGTGCCGGTGAGCGGCAGTGCCAGCTGGCGATCCTCCTCTACCGGCTGCCGACCGCTTCCCCTGCTCCCGCCACTGACTACAGACTACTGACCACTATATCCCCGATAGCGGTTATACTCGGTCCTAATCTCCACGTCGAAACGAAGGGGGCTTGTCGATGGTGATTCCGCGCCCGACGACGCGCTTGCTGGCGCTGCTGGAGGTGTTGCAATCGCGCGACATCGTCAGCGGGACGGAACTGGCGCGGCGGCTGGAGATCGATGGGCGCAGCGTGCGCCGCTACATCGCCATGCTGGCGGAGATCGGTATCCTGGTGGAGACGGTGCGCGGGCCGCACGGCGGCTATCGCCTGCGTCCTGGTCCGCGCATCCCGCCGCTGCTGCTGACGGAGGAGGAGGCGGTGGCGCTGGCGGTGGCGTTCGGGGCGCTCCCGCACCTCGGCCTGGCCCTCGCGCCGGAGACGTTGACGGGACTGCGCGCGAAGCTCGAACGGACCCTCTCGGAGGGGTTGCGCGAACGGGTGCGCGCGCTGGCCGGGAGCATCGCCCTCCCGCCCGGCCTGCGGCTGATCCCGGCGGACGGGGCGCTGCTGACCGCGCTCGGCGAGGCGGCGAGCGCGGGACGGCGGCTGCGGTTGCGCTACCGCGCGGATGAAGGCGCGGAAACCGTGCGCCTCGTCGATCCATACGGCGTGGCGCGCTGGTCGCGCGCCTGGTATCTCGTCGCCCACTGCCATCTGCGGGCGGGTGTGCGCCTCTTCCGCCTCGATCGGATCACCGCCGCCGAGGCGACCGACGAGTGCTTCGCCCCGCTCGCCGACTTCGATCCCTACGCCCACGTCGCGCGCGCGATGGCGGATTATCCGGGGCGCTGGGCGGTCGATGTGCGCCTCGCGCTGCCGTTGGCGGAGGCGCAGGAGAGCGTCATCGCCCCTTACGGCACACTGATGGCGGACGGCGCGGGGAGTCGCTATCAGGGGCGCTTCGATAACCTCGATGGCCTGGCGCGCGAGTTGGTGTCGCTCCGCTGCCGCTTCGCCGTCAGCGAGCCGCCGGAACTGCGCGCGGCGTTGCGGCGGCTCGCGACGGAGATCGCGGCGCTCGCGGACGCGGGGTGAGCGCCGCTCAGTTGCCCCGTTGCAGATCGGCGCGGGCGAAGCGCGCGAGTCCCAGCCCCGCGATGAGCGCCGCGATGGTGGTCAGGATCAGCCACGCGCCCCACTGCGGCCCTGCCACGATCGGCGTGCCGTACTCGTGGAACGGCGAGAGGGCGAGGAGCCAGCCGGGCCACGCGAGGAGTGGGCCGAGGAGTTCCAGCACGAAGGCGATGCCGATCAGCGCGCCGACGATCCCGCTCAGCGCCCCGGCGGCGAGGTGACCCGCGCCGAGGTAGACGAGCGCGGCGATCGGCAATTCGAGCGGGATGAGGCCGACGAAGGCGGCGAGGAGCGGCCCCGCGCCCACCTGCAAGCCCCAGATGCGGACGCCGAGCAGGGCGACGAGCCAGAGGACGAGCGGCGCGAGCACCAGCGCGGCGATGGTCGCGCCGCAGGTCGCCAGGTAGAGTCGTGGTCGGGAGAGGGGCGTGCCGAGCGCCAGTTCGTGCCGCCCGGCGTCGAGATCGCGCGCCCAGCCCCCGGCGATCACCAGCGCGTAGAAGGTCAGCAGCAGCGGGAGGAGGAAGAAGAGGAGGCCGGAGAGGAAACCGGCGTCGCTGGTCAGCCCCGCCGCGTCGAAGAGTTGCGCGAGGGCGGGGGATTCCTGGAGGGTCGCCGCGACGCTGTCCTTCGTCGCGGGGGCGATGCCGATGACCAGCAGGGTGAGGATGGCGAGCCCGCCGGTCCACGCGGCGACCCCTGGCAGCGCCGCCCGCAGGGCCAGCGCGCCGGGGCCGCGCAAGCCCGGCTGCCGCGCGGCCCCGGCGCGCGCCTCGGCGGCGCCCAGGTGTCGCGCCGTGCGGTGCCGCGCCCAGGCGACCCCGCCGAGGTCGCGCCGCCCGAAGATAACGAAGCTGAGCGCGGCGGCGAGCAGGACGAGGAGCGCCAGCCCGAGGTAGCCGCCGAGGCTGACGGGGTAATCCGCGATCAGCGGCTTGTTGCCGCTGTAGAAATGATAGGGGGAGACCCGCCCGAGCCAGGCCGCGCCCGCGATGGTTCGACTGACGCCATCGAGGAGCCAGGCGAGGAGCATGAGCGCGATGGCGAGGCCGGACGCCGTGCCAGAGCGCGGGGCGAACTGGGCGATGAGGAGGGCCAGCGTCCCGCCGACGAGCGCCCCGAGTCCGACGTTCAGCCCCGCCAACAGGGCCGCGCCGGGCGATAACGCCGCCCCCGCCACGGCAGCGCCGCCGAGCGCGCCGAGGCCGATCAGGACGCCGACGAGCGCGAGCGCCGTCGCCAGCGCGGCGAGTCCCTCGATCAGATAGCGCGTCCGACCCAGCGGCAGGGCCAGGAGCGGATCGAGGGTGCCGAGCTCCTCCGCGCCGCGTGTCAGCCGCGCCCCGGCGAGCGCCGCCCAGATGCCGAGGAAGATCGGCAAGAGGCCGAAGCTCCGCCAGGTGACGAAGCCGGTCGGGCTCGTCACCCCCACCGGATCGGCGATGAAGCGGAACGTCTCCGCCAGCGTCACGATCCCCGCCCGCGATTCCGGCGTGGTGAATTGCGTGGCATACGCGGCCAGGGTGCCGTAGACCACGAGCGCCAGCCCGATCCCCCACGCCAGGATCGGCACCCGGTAGTCGCGCAAGGTCTTGGTGTAGATGGAACGGAACATGGGGGCACCTCCCAGGAAGTCGGCAGACGGCAGACGGCAGTCGGCAGAGGGATAGTTGCGACGAGATGCCCGATGACGGGTACGGTGCCGCTGGCGAGCATCTGCCGACTGCCGACTGCCGACCGCCGACTACCCCTCATACAGCCGCAAGAACACTTCTTCCAGATTCGGCTCGTGGCTGGTCAGGGCGAGCGCGTGGTGCTCGGCGGCGAGGCGGAGGACCGGGTCGAGATCGTCGGCGACGGCCACCTGGAGGGTTCGTCCGTCGGCGGTGGCGGTCGCGGTCACGCCCGGCAGCGCGGCGAACGTGTCGGTCGCGACCGGGGCCGGGAAGGTGATGGTGAGCGCCTGCTGACGCCGCGCGGTCAGCGCCGCGACGCGCTCGACGGCGATCAGACGCCCCTCGCGGATCACGGCGACCCGCTCGCAGAGGTGCTCCACCTCCGGCAGGATGTGCGAGGAGAGGAAGACCGTGGCCCCGTCGCGGTGCGCCTCGGTGACGATCGCGTTGAATACCTGCTGGTTGAGCGGGTCCAGCCCGCCGGTCGGCTCGTCGAGGATCAGCAGGCGCGGGCGGGCCATGAACGCCTGGATCAGCCCGACCTTCTGCTTGTTGCCGCGTGAGTAGTCGCGGAAACGCCTGGTAGGGTCGAGTTCGAGGCGTGCGATCAGCCGCTCGCGGTAGGCGGTGTCCGCGCCGCCGCGCAGGTTGCCCAGGTAGGTGAGGAGTTGCGCGCCGGTCAGGGCCGGGTCGCAGGAGAACTCGCCGGGGAGATAGCCGACGAGGCGCTTCACGGCGGTCGAGTCGGCCCAGCAATCGTGCCCGGCGATCGTCGCGCGCCCGGCGGTGGGGCGCAGCAGCCCTAACAGCAGGCGGATCGTCGTCGTCTTGCCCGCGCCGTTCGGCCCCAGGAAGCCGAAGATCTCCCCCTCAGCGACGGTCAGATCGACGCCGTGGATCCCGCGCGCGCCGCCATATTCCTTGGTCAGTCCGGTTGTCGCGATGATTTCGGCCATGCGTATCCCTCCGCATTCGGCTGTCACACGGGTCATCGGTTGTGGTGGGGTAGGGGCGGTTAGCTATCGTTGGGCGGGCGAGCGGTGCGGCGGGCACGCCAGCGTTCGGTGGTGGCGAGTTGCTCCGCGATCGTGAAGTCGCAGAAGTCCAGCAACTCCTGCAAGTGAGCGGCGGTAGCGCCGGTGCGGGCCGTCGCCGTCAGCCCTTGCTCGGCGATGCGCCGGAGTTGCCGCGTCCCCACGATGCGCGCCTCCAACCCCTGCGTCCAGGCATCCGGGCCGACCTGGTAATAATCGCGGCGGTCGCCGGGGAGGCTGACCAGTTCGGTCAGCCCGAAGTCGGCGGTCATGCGGATATTGGTCGAGACCGAGGCGCGCGAGACGCTGAGGATGTCGGCCATCTCCCCCAGGCCGAGCGGGCGATCCAGCAGCAGCAGGAGGCCGAGGAGGCGTCCGCCGATCCGCGAGAGGTGGTACTGCTCGAAGTAGAGCCCCACGCGCTCGATGAATTGCCGCTGCTCGGCGGTCAGGGGTGTCGTCGCATCCATCGTCCGCTCGCTGCTCGCTACCACGGCGTCGTCACCATGCGATTACTATACCCTCGTCAGTTCGTTTAGTCAAGATTGAACGAACTGATCGTTACGGGAAGGGCTATCCCCGGGCGGCGAGCGGGTATACTTGGGCGGTGGCGCGCAAGCCTATCGCTGCCGAGTCGCCCGGTATGCTGGCATCGGGGCAGAATCGCGCAAAAAGTACCCTACCCGACGAGGATGCGGTCGCGCATGATGGGAGTGTGACAGACGGACGCTGCATGGCGGCGCGTGGGCGGCCAGGACCGCCCGACGTGCCGCCGGAATCCGAGGGGTGATGGCCGGTCCCGCGACGATCGAACGAACGACCTGGGACGGCGGTGAGCCCCCGCCGCCCGCCGCGCCGCGTCGTCCGCTGCCGCTGGCGTTGCTGGTGGCGATCCGGCCCCGGCAATGCCTGACGAAGAACCTGCTCGTCTTCGGGGCGCTGGTCTTCGCGATCCGTCCGCAGCCGGGCTACCAGCCGATCTCGCTGCTCGATCCGCAGCCGATCGCCCGCGCGCTCGGGGCGTTCCTGGTCTTCTGCCTCGCCAGCGCCGCCGTCTACCTCCTCAACGACATCAGGGATGTGCGGGAGGATCGCCTGCATCCGCGTAAGCGCCGCCGCCCGATCGCGGCGGGGGATCTGCCGATCCCGATCGCCTGGGCCGCGTTCGCCGTGTTGTTGGTGGCGATGGTGGCGGGGGCGTTCCTGCTACGCCCGCTCTTGACCGGGATCGTCGTCGCCTACGTCGCCGCCAACGTGGCGTACTCGTTCGGGCTGAAGCATCAGGTCATCCTCGATGTCTTCATCATCTCCAGCGGCTTCGTGCTGCGGGCGGTGGCGGGGGCGGTGGCGATCGCGGCGGCGATCTCCCCCTGGCTCTACGCGCTGATCGGCCTGGGGGCGTTGTTCCTCGGCTTCGCCAAGCGGCGCGCGGAGATCATGCTGCTGAACGAGACGGCGGGGCAGCACCGGCGCGTGCTGGAAGAATACTCCGCGACGTTCCTGGAGGAGTTGATCGCGATCGTCACCGCGACGACGATCATGGCCTACGGGCTCTACGCCTTCTCGGCGGAGAATCTGCCGCGCAACCACGCGATGATGCTGACGATCCCGTTCGTCCTCTATGGCATCTTCCGCTACCTCTACCTCGTCTATCGCAAGAATGAGGGGGGGAGCCCGGAGCAGGTGATCTTCACCGATCGTCCGCTGTTCGTTTGCGTGGCCCTCTGGGGGATCGCGTGCGTGGCGATCCTCTACTACCCGTGGCCGTGACGAGTGCGAATGGGGGGACGGGGTCGCCGCAGAGACGCAGAGACGCCGAGCACGAACGAGATGAAGGGGACGGAATAGGAGGCACAGAGGCATAGAGGGGGACGGGAGCGGGAACGGGGGACGGGGGAGGACGATAGCCGCCGCGCGCCGCTATCTCGCCGCGTGCGGGGCGGTGCGCCGTGGCGGGCGCTGGTGGCGTCAGGTAGCCGTCGCTGGGGTGCCGCATAGCGCCTAGCCAGGCTCCGAGCGGGGGTGCGGTGGCGAAGCGGAGCGCGAGCATGGGCGCGTAGTCCTGCGGCCCGAACGCGAACCGCGATCCTCTCGGACGATCCGTGATGTCGGTCATCGTCCCTCCTGTGCCGACAACGGCATGCGACACGGAAACCCGCAAATCTCTTATCCCAATCGGCGGAAACAGGACGAATAGCTGGTGTCGCGGTACGGGTGGGGGTGCGGGGTGTATCATTCGGGATACGCAATAGCCCGCCGGTCGTACCGATGATCGCGCCGAGGTCTTCTCTGCCGCCGCCCGTTCGGGGAGAATCCTTGCAGGGCGCATCCACGGCGCGTGATCTTCGCGCGTGATCGCGACGTAGTACCCGATGGGACACCATCCGTCGGCGGTGCCGCGTCGCACCGTGTGCTCTTGTCATCGTCGCCGTAGCGTTCTCAGTACCGAGGGGAGTTTGTCCATGCGTCGCGCACTCATCCCGGCCAGCCTGCTGCTCATCGCGACCTTCGCCGTGGCTTGCGGCGCGGCCACCCCGACCGCCGCGCCGACCGCCGCGCCAACCGTCATGCCGACCACCGCGCCCGTGGCGCAGGCCGCCACGCCCGCCGTCCGCGCCTCCGCCAGCGCCTCCGCCAGCGCCTCTGCCAGCGCCTCCGTCGCCGCCGCCCCGCCCTCCTTCGTCGATGGCACGATCCAGAGCCTCACCGCCGACAAGGTGACCCTCGCCGATGGGCAGAGCTTCGCCGTGACCGCGCGTACCGGTTACGTGAAGCAGGCGGTCGCGCAGCCGAGCGATCTGGTGCCGGGCGTCTACGTCGGGATCAAGGGGAAGCGGCAGAATGACGGCACCCTCCTGGCGAACGTGATCGACATCTTCGGCCAGAAGGGTGCGGGCAATCAGTTCCCGCTCCTGGGTGGCGATCTGATGACCAACGCCACCATCGACAGCGCCGACGGCACGAAGCTCGCCGTCTCCTTCACCGGCGGCGGGGCCAACGTGACCCTCGCGCCGGGCGTGCAGATCTATCGCGATCAGACCGGGGCCGCCACCGACGTGATGGCGGGTAGCATGGTGACGATCGTCGTCAGCAATGGGGCCGCCGGGGCGATCCGCGTCCACTAAGGGTCTGTCTACAGATAACCTAGCCGTCTTAAGTCTCGAAAACCGCATTCTGCTGCGGATTCAAGCGGAGTAAACGAATAGGTTATTCTTTGACGAACCCTAACAACGGCCACCACGCCGACAAGCCGCTCGCTGCGGCGGACAGCGCCCCGCGCCAATATTGGCGCGGGGCGCTGTGGTTTGGATGTGCTTAGTGCTGCGTTTCGCAAGCGGCTGTAGAGTGTGACCCTGCCCCGCTCCTCGGATGGGCGAGTGCCCGCTGGGCGGTGGGGTGCGGGCGGGATCCCCACAAGCGATGACGAAACGGACCATTTAGCCTGTCAAGTCGTTCTCGCGCCGCTGAGGCGATGCGATTGTCAGCGTCAGTCAGCGAAAAAACGGCGCAGTTCTTGCGCCACCTGCGCTGGCTGACCACCCCTGTTGGCGTTGCCCGAACCGCCGTGACCGAGGCCGGGGAACTCGACCCGCGAGGCCCGTGGCAACATATGCTCCAGGGCGTCGAGGGCACTCTTCAGATATGCCGGACTCTTGCTCCCGCCGAGCAGCAGCACCTCGACGGGGATCGCCCTGAGGCTGTCCAGCGCCGTACTGCCCGCGACGACCAGCGCGAAGTCGTCGTGCAGCGTCGGGGCGAGCATCCGCATCGTCACGTCGCTGGGCTTGGCTCTCTTTTCCTCGGCGTTCATCGCCATATTCGTGAGCGCTTCGAGGAGCCAGCGCGGCATGACGTTGAAGATCGGTGGCCCCATCTGCGCCCCTAGGAGTCTGTCTGAGTTGCGGTAAGATACGCTGGGCAGTGGGCGCAGGTGGGCGGCGGCGACGGAGGGAGGGAGCATGGCGAAGCGGGTGTTTCGGCCCTACGACCCGGACCGGCCGCTGCCGC